>ERZ802830.18-NODE-18-length-125415-cov-18.0148_pt1 | contig 125415 bp, 122 predicted proteins | sample MGYA00345654_ERZ802830 | MGnify/ENA primary metagenome ERZ802830 (study PRJEB30503, sample SAMEA104212375) | marine metagenome | biome: Westerlies Biome; feature: [SRF] surface water layer (ENVO:00010504) within the epipelagic zone...; material: water...
GAATTGTGTTTGTAACTCTTGTTACTTGACCAGTTCCATTACATGTAGTACATGTTGAAAATTTAGAGTCCGGAGATAATACTTTTCGTCTTACTTTAATTTTTTTCTCAACTCCATTAATTATTTCATCTAAAGTTAATTTAACTCTTATTCTAAGATTAGAACCCTTAGAAACTCTCTGCCCTGCGCCTCCAAACCCTCCAAATGATGAGCCAAATGCACTTCCAAATATATCACCAAATTGACTAAAAATATCATCCATATTCATTCCTCCACCTCCAAATCCTCCTGCACCATCAAAAGCACTATGACCAAATTGATCATATTTAGATTTTTTATTTGGATCACTCAATACCTCATAAGCTTCAGCAGCTTTCTTAAAGTTTGATTCCGCTGTCTTATCTCCGGGGTTTTTATCAGGATGATATTGAATTGCTTTTTTTCTGTATGCTTTTTTTATTTCAGATGCTGAAGCGGATTTACTTATTCCTAATATGTCATAATAATCTTCTTTCATTATATTATTGTGCTACTACCACTTTTGGAAAGGTTAAAATATTATTACCTAATTTATATCCACCTTGAATAATATCAATTATTTTCCCTTTTTGATCATTTTCTGTAGAGGGAATTTGACTAATTGCCTCATGTAATTCAGGATCAAAAACGTCACCAACATTAACTTCAACTTCAATTAAACCTTGACTTTTTAAAGTTTCATTAAATTTATTATATATTAATTTTACACCTTCATTATCCCCATTAGAGTTATCTTGTTCTAGTGCTCTCTTAAAATCCTCAAGCACTGGAACTAAACTAGACAGTACCTCTTTACCAGCAGTTTTAAATAATTCAACTCTCTCTTTTGATGTTCTTCTTTTGTAATTTTCAAATTCAGCAAATAATCTTACATACTTATCTTTCTCAGTTTTCAAATCTTCATTTAATTCTTTTAAAGACTGTGATTTCTGTCTTGGTTTTGATTTAGTAGGCTTTTTGTTAACAGTTTTCTTTTTAGTCATTAGCTGCTTTTTTTAATTAACTGCAATTTTATTGCCATATTGATTATATGCCAGATTGTCATACCTAAAGTGATAAATCTAATAATGCATCATCTAGTTCATCATAAATAAACTTATAGTCATTGAGGTAAATTGACTCAACATTTTGACTAGATAGAATAATTTCAGACATCTCACCAAATATTTTTTTAACAAAAAAAGATGGAATGTTAGGAAAAATTACTTTTGATTTATTAATAGATGCAATTTTATTTATTAATTCAATTTGTCTCACAGGATTTGGTGATACAAGATTAAATATTCCCTTCCTTGACTTCTCTGAGCTAGATATAAATATATTAGCTACATCTTCCTCATGAATCCAAGATTGCCACTGGTTTCCTTTACCAAGAGGAGACAAAATATAAAATCTAGATAGTAAGCTACATATTTTAAATAAACCACCTGATTTAGATAGAACAAGACCTATTCTCATTGTTGAGAATGATATATCAGGAAGTTTAAATTGAAATTCACTAGCCTTATCTTCCCATTTTATAACTACTTGGTTAATGAACGAGTTAGTATCATTTATTGAATGTTTTTCATTTGAAATATTTATTAAAGAATTTTCATATGCTGAAATCCCAGATGCTGAAATAAATGATCTTATTTTAATTTTTTTATTATATATATGATTTAAAATAAAAGAAGTAGAATTTAATCTACTGTTAAGAATTTTAGACTTATTTTTTTTTGACCAATTAATAAAAATACTAAATCCTGCAAGATTGATTACAGAATCTACACCAACAAAACATTCACTATTAATTAATTTTAAATTAGGGTCCCAATAAAAATATTTTAAGTTTATATTATTGGATATCAAATTCTTATTTCTACTTAGAATATTTACTTTATAGTTTTTAGATAATGCAAGCTTAGTGATTTTTTTACCTATCGTTCCTGAACCACCTGTTATTAATAGCTTCATATTGTTTTTTTATCTATCTTTCGTTTTTTATGAAAATAACTAAATCTACCAACACAAAAATAAATGATGTTAACTTCAATTCAATCAAATTTGGAGAAATATTTACTGATCATATGTTTGAGTGTAACTTCTCTAATGGATCATGGGAAGATCCAATAATAAGACCTTATAGCTCTCTTGTTTTAGATCCATCTACTCATGTTTTTCATTATGGTCAATCTATTTTTGAAGGAATGAAAGCATATAAAGATAACAATAATGATTTATGGTTATTTAGACCAAAAGATAATTACGAAAGATTAAAAAAGTCATCTGAAAGAATGCACATTCCAGTATTTCCTGAAGAATATTTTTTTAATGGTCTTAATGAATTAATAAAATTAGAGAAAGATTGGATTTCAAATAAGCCTGGATCATCTTTGTATATAAGACCTTTTGTTTTTTCGTCATCTCCAATGTTAGCAGCTAGTCCGTCAATAGATTATAAATTTCTAATTATTTGTTCTCCTGGAGGTGCTTATTACTCAAAACCATTAAGTGTTTATATAGAAGATGAGTATAGTAGAGCAGCACCTGGTGGGGCTGGTTATGCTAAAGCTGCTGGAAATTATGGTTCAGCATTTTACCCAACATCTCTAGCTATTTCAAAGGGTTTTGATCAAATTGTTTGGACAGATTCAAACTCACATCAAAAAATTGAAGAAGTTGGAACAATGAGTATCGCCTTTAGAATTGGTGATAAAATAGTTACACCAATGACAAGTGATACAATTTTAGATAGTGTTACTAGAAAAAGTGTTATTCAAGTGGCAAAAGATCTTGGAATTGCTGTTGAAGAAAGGGACATTTTTATTTCTGAGTTAATTTCTGAGTTTAAATCAGGAAATCTTAAAGAAATTTTTGGATGTGGAACAGCAGCTGTAATTGCTCCAATATCCTCCTTTGGCTACAAAAAAGAGAGATTTGAGTTAAATAAACTCGAAGAAAGTTATGCAGATCAGATTAAAAATTCTATTGTAAATATTCAACAAAATTTATCAAAAGACTTAAATAGTTGGAAATATAAAATAAAACAATAATTTATTTATCTAAAATATCTTTAATTTTGGGCTTAAAATACCCAGGCCCCTTTAGTATTTTTCCATCTTCTCTTATAACAGGTTTGCCATCCTGACTAAGCTTACTCATATTACTTCTCTGAATTTCATTAAATACATCTACGATTTTATCTTGCAAACCATGAGCTAAAATTGTACCACAGAGTATATATAACTTATCTCCTAAGGCATCTGCTATTTCAACTAAATCTTTATTTTTAGCAGCTTCAAGATACTCATCATTCTCCTCTTGCATTAACCTATATCTTAGTTCAACAATTGATTGATCAAGATTTCCATTTTGTGTCTTTGAGTATTTAATTTTAAAAGCTTTATTAAATTCCTTTACTGCGTCAATAGCATTAGTTATCATAATTATTAAATTTACATTAGAAAAGTTTAATAAAATTAATTAATGTTTACTAAAGGACAGCTTATTTTTGCTATAATATTTGTTATATTTTTTTCAGCTATTATTGGTTATTCTTATTTAAAAGATTCAAGAATTCATAAGGTTTATTACAAGAATTCTTATGTTATTTTAATAATTTTCATAGTTTTTATATCTATAATAGCTACATACAGTAATTTATTCAGATAAATGAAAGATTTTTTACTAGTATTTATCGGAGGTGGGGTTGGTTCAGCATTAAGACTTCTATTAAATAAAATAATTCCAAACGATACCTTTCCGTACTCAACACTTACTGTTAATTTAGTTGGTAGTTTTTTAATTGGTTTCATAATAAGTTACCTCATACATCATAATTTATTAAAATCAGATTATTATTATCTTCTTGTAGTGGGGATCTGTGGTGGTTTAACAACATTTTCTACTTTTTCTATCGACAATGTTAACTTATTGAAATCCAATGATTTAATATACTCCTTAGTATATATAATTATTAGTGTATCTTTCTGTATACTTTTGGCATATATTGGATATACCTTAATGAATAAAATCTTAAATTAAAATGAAGAACCTTCAATATTTTTTTATAAATTTTTTATTTGTACTTAGTCTTAACTCTCAAGAAAATAAACTTTCAGATGGACCATTTAATCAATTAATAATAAGAGGAGCTACCCTTATAAATGGAAATGGAAGCCCTCCAATTGGACCAGTTGATATAGTTGTTGAAAACAATATTATTAAATTAATTAGTAGTGTAGGTTATCCAGGTATAGCAATACTTGAAAATAGCAGGCCTAAACTAAAAGAAAATGGTAGAGAAATTAATGCTGAAGGAATGTATATTCTACCAGGTTTTATTGATATGCATGGTCACATAGGAGGAACATCTCAAGGGGCAGAACCTGATTATGTATTTAAGTTATGGTTGGCACATGGCATAACAACTGTAAGAGAGCCTAGTGGAAGAGGAATAGATTATAGTCTTGATTTAAAAAACAAAAGTTTAAAAAATGAAATTATCGCTCCAAGACTTATAATATATAGTGGTTTTGGATCTGATTTTAAAAAAGAAATTAGCACTCCTGAACTAGCAAGAGAATGGGTTAGGTTCAATGCAAAGAAAGGTGCAGATGGGATTAAATTTTTTGGATCAGAACCAGATATTATGATTGCCGCATTAGATGAAAATAATTTACTTGGTTTAGGATCAGCCATGCATCACGCGCAGCTTAGTGTTGCAAAATGGAATGTTTTAAATTCAGCAAGAGCAGGTTTAAAGTCCATGGAACATTGGTATGGTCTTCCTGAAGCACTTTTTGAAGATAAAACTGTGCAGAATTATCCATATGATTATAACTATTCCAATGAACAGCACAGGTTTGAGGAAGCTGGTAAATTATGGCAACAGGCTGCTAAGCCAAATTCTGATCATTGGAATAATGTAATGAATGAATTGATTAGTTTAGACTTTACACTAGATCCCACATTTAACATTTATGAAGCAAGTCGAGATTTGCAAAGAGCAAGAAGAGCTGAATGGCATGAAGAATATACACTTCCTAGCTTATGGGAGTTTTACCAGCCAAGTAGAATATCTCATGGCTCATATTGGCATTACTGGGGGACAGAGCAAGAAGTTGCTTGGAAGGAAAATTTTAATCTTTGGATGAATTTTGTCAATGAATATAAGAATAGAGGTGGTAGGGTAACGGCAGGTTCTGATTCTGGTTTTATTTTTCAACTATATGGGTTTGCATTCATTAGAGAATTAGAACTACTAAGAGAAGCTGGTTTTCACCCTATTGAAGTGATAATGGCAGCAACACTAAATGGTGCAGAAGCGTTAGGTATGGAAAATGAAATTGGTTCAATTGAGATTGGAAAAAAAGCTGACATGTTAATTGTTGTGGAAAATCCATTAGAAAACCTAAAGGTTCTATATGGTACAGGAGCAATAAAATTAAATACTAATAATGAAGTCGTGCGAGTAGGTGGGGTAAAATATACTATTAAAGATGGTATAGTTTATGACTCAAAGCTTTTATTAGAAGATGTTAAAAAAATGGTCCAAAAAAGTAAAGACGAGTTAAATTACGAGATTTATCAACCAGGAGAAAAAAAAGATTTGGTTAAAAGAGGTAATAAAAATATTGACTAACCTGACTGATCTATAAAATCTAACATCATTGAATTAAAAATTTCTGGTTTATCTATATTTACCACGTGGCCACAGCTAGGAATAACATATAACTTAGATTTCTTGTGAACTTTAACTAACTCCTTAACTGATGGAAGAAACATATAGTCTTGATCACCCATTATGTAATATATTGGAATTTTTATCTCAATTTGTCTAAAAAATTTTAGTAGAGGGACTAGTTCGGTAGTTAATTGAAACCATTTTTTAAATTCCTTTTGATAAAGTTTTTTTGCTTCATTTACAAATAACAATCTTGATTCTTTATGGTTTTTATTTGGCATTATTATAAAGGCAAGCAAATTATATATCCACATGTATGGAAGAATTGATTTTGTAGAGTTACCTAAAAACATTAATATTTTTGACCTCAAATTTAATTTCATTATTGCTCCTCCCATAATTAGACTCTTAACTCTTTTTGGATTTTTTTCAGCAAAATTTCTAATTAAAATTGTTCCTAGGGAAATTCCCACAAAATGAGATTTTTGTATTTTTTCAGCATCAATTACCTCAAGTATATCATTAGTTATTGAGTTAAATGTATATTTCTTTTTGAAAGGATTAATAGGGATTGATTTAGATTTACCATGACCTCTTAGATCAAGTAATAAAAGATTATAATTTTTTGAAAAATATTTTATTTGTTTATACCATATTGTAGAACTTCCTCCTGCACCATGAACAAATGTTATCCAGTCAGCGTTATTATTTTGTGAAAGAAATTTAGTGTAGTGTATCATCTATAATTTGTCAATATATATTTCCATTTCACATTGTATTTTTTTTGCTTCATTTCTAGCCATTGATGCAAAGTCATCATCTGAAGATGCATATATTATCGATCTTGATGAGTTGACTATAATTTTAAAATTTTTATCAAGACCATAGTTACAGATTTCTTTTAAATTTCCACCTTGAGCACCAACACCTGGAATCAAAAGGTAAGAATCTGGAACCAAACTTCTAATCTTTGCAATTTCTTGAGTATTTTTAGCACCCACTACATACATTATCCTTTCATTATTTTTCCAATTTTTTGATTTACTAATTACTTTTTCGTAAAGTTTTTCTGAATTATCAGCTAGAATTAATTCCTGAAAGTCTTGAGATCCAATATTAGAAGTTAATGCTAATAAAAATACATATTTGTTATCTAAGCTCAGAAATGGTTCAACTGAATCAGAACCCATATATGGAGATACTGTAATTGAATCAAAGTCTAAATCTTTTAAAAAAGCATTTGCATACATTTTGGATGTATTACCTATATCTCCTCTCTTAGCATCTGCTATAGTAAAAATATCAGGATAATTAGTTTTTAAATATTTTGAAATTTTTTCAAGTGATTTATAACCTTTTGATCCATGGGCCTCAAAAAAAGCAATATTAGGTTTATACGCAATTGAATATTGATGAGTAGAATCTATAATTTGTTTTGAAAACTCGAAGATAGGATCTTCATAATTAAGCAATGATTTTGGAATTTTATTTATATCAACGTCAAGTCCTACGCACAGAAAAGACTTTTTTTTGATTATTTGATTATGAATTTTTTTATCTAGCATTATACCTCTCCAGCTTCTTTTAATCTTTCAGTATTTATAAAGAGTTGAATTTCATCAATTAATTTAGAAACATCTCCATCCAATATCTTTGGCAAATCATATAAAGTTAGTCCAATTCTATGGTCAGTTACTCTTCCTTGAGGATAATTATATGTCCTTATTTTAGCTGATCTATCACCCGATTTAACTAACTCATTCCTTTTCTGAGAATCTGATTCCATCCTTTTATTTAATTCAATTTCATAAAGTCTGGATCTCAAAACTCTCATAGCTTTTTCCTTGTTTTTATGTTGTGATTTTTGATCTTGACATTGAGCAACTACACCAGTAGGTTCATGGGTTAATCTTACTGCAGAATAAGTAGTATTAACAGACTGCCCACCAGGACCTGAAGAACAAAAATAGTCAACTCTAACCTCACTCATGTTTACTTCAACGTCAAACTCTTCAGCTTCAGGAAGAACCATAACTGTTGCAGCAGAAGTATGAACACGTCCTTGAGTTTCTGTCTGAGGAACTCTTTGAACCCTATGAACACCAGACTCATATTTAAGTACACCATATACGTCATCTCCTATTATTTCAAATATAACTTCTTTAAAGCCTCCTGCTGTTCCTTCACTCGTATCAACGACAATTATTTTCCATTTTCTATCCTGTGCAAATTTTGTATACATTCTGTAAAGATCTCCTGCAAAAATGCTTGCCTCATCACCACCCGTTCCAGCTCTAATCTCAATAACAACATTTTTAGAGTCATCCGGATCCTTTGGTATTAACATTATTTTTATTTCTTCACCCAATATATTGATAGAATCTTTTGATGCATCTAACTGTTCTTTGGCCATATCGATCATATCCTGATCATCAGATGTATTCAGGTATTCTTCAGCCTCTTTTTTTTGTTCAATAGCATCTTTGTAAAGCTTACCTTTTTCTACAAGCTTACTTAGCTCTTTTAATTCTTTATTTAATTGAATATATTTTTTTTGATCAGCAATAATATCAGGTCTACCAATAGTTTGATATATTTCATTATACCTTTTATCTATTATATCAATTTTTTCTAGAAGCATATTGACTATTTAATACTCAAAATTACCTATTTCTGATTGAATAGTTAACTTCTTTTTATCAGATTTAAAAACTTCACCAATAATCTTGGCTTTAATCCCCACAGATTCTGATATTTTTATTATTTCTAAGGCATTTTCAGCATTTGTAAAGATTTCCATTCTATGTCCCATATTAAAAACTTTAAACATTTCCTTTGAATCTGTTTTTGATTCTTCCTGGATAAGTTTAAAAATTGGTGGAACCTCGAATAAATTATTTTTTAATATATGGAGATTATCAATAAAATGGAGAATCTTTGTCTGACCCCCACCAGTGCAGTGGATAATTCCATTAATTTTATCTCGTCCAACCTGATCAAAAATCTTTTTTAATAGAGGTGCATAAGATCTGGTAGGAGATAGTAAAAGCCTACCTACATCTAGTTTTAAGTTATTTAATTTATCAGTTAATTTTTTTGATCCACAATAAGTCAATTCATCTGGTAAATCATTATCATATGATTCTGGATAAAGAATTTTTAAATATTTAGACAAAACATCATGTCTAGCAGATGTAAGTCCGTTACTCCCAATACCTGAATTATAATCTTTGTTATAGGAAGATATTCCAGAAGAAGATAGACCTATTATAACATTTCCAGGTTTGATGTTTGAGTTATCAATAATTTGATCTTTTTTTATTCTAACTGTTATGCATGAATCAACAATTATAGTTTTAACTAGATCTCCAACATCCGCTGTTTCTCCTCCACCACTGTAAATATTAATTCCATGTTTTCGATAATAATTTAATATTTCATTTGTTCCTTTAATAACTTTAGAAATAACATCCCCAGAAATTTTATTCTTATTTCTTCCGATAGTAGAAGAAAGCACCATATTATCAACGGCTCCAACACAAGCCACATCGTCAAGGTTCATTACAATAGAATCCTGAGCAATACCTTTCCAGACATTTAAATCACCAGTTTCTTTCCAATAAACATATGCTAAAGAAGATTTTGTACCTGCTCCATCAGAGTGAATTATTAGCGCATGATCATCGGAGTTTGAAATAAAATCAGGTAAAATTTTACAAAAAGCTTTAGGATATAATCCTTTATCTTGATTTTTAATAGCTTCGTGAACATCTTCTTTATCTGAAGAAACTCCTCTTAATTTATATCTACTGGTCATTATCGGCATAAAGTTATCAAAAAAAAATCTTAATAAGTTTTTGATAAAAATGATTTAAGAAATAATTCAAACTTTTTCAATTTATTATAATTTTAAGTCTATAAAATAATAGGGTTAAAAAAGTAACTTTTTCACACTTAATTTATAAATAAAATGAGAAATTGATAATATTTTAGAGTTTAAATATAAGATTGATAAAAGTTAATTAAAATACTTTTCCGTATTAATTAAACTTTAAAAAAAAAATTAAATTTATTCAAAACAAAATACAATGAGCAAATCTAAACTAGAATATATATGGCTAGATGGTTACAAGCCAACTCAAAGCCTAAGAAGTAAAACAAAAGTCGTTTCTGACTTTGACGGCAAACTTTCAAGCTGTCCAATGTGGTCTTTTGATGGATCATCAACTCAGCAAGCTCCAGGAGGATCTTCAGATTGTTTATTACAACCTGTTGCAATCTACCCTGATCCTGAAAGAAAAAACGGATTCCTCGTAATGACTGAGGTTTTAAATGCTGATGGAACACCTCATGAATCAAATGGAAGAGCAACTATTAATGATAGTGACAATGATTTTTGGTTCGGTTTTGAACAAGAATATTTTCTTTGGGACACAGAAACTAATTTACCTTTAGGTTTTCCCAAAGATCAAACTCCACAAGGTCAATTTTATTGTTCCGTTGGTGGAGCTAATACGTTTGGTAGAGAAATTATGGATCGTCATCTAGATGTATGTCTTGAAGCTGGAATTAATGTTGAAGGAACAAATGCAGAAGTTGCTGCAGGGCAATGGGAATTTCAAACTTTTGCTAAAGGTGCTCAAGAAGCAGGTGATGAAATGTGGGTTGCAAGATATCTGTTGGAAAGAATAGCTGAAGATTATGCTATTAAAATAGAATATCATCCTAAACCACTTGGAGCAACTGATTGGAACGGTTCAGGTATGCATGCTAATTTTTCAAACACAACTTTAAGAACTTGTGGTTCTAAAGAGACATATGAAAAAATTTGTGAAGCTTTCAGACCAGTAGTAAATGATTGCATCGCTGTATATGGTGCATATAATGATCAAAGACTTACAGGTGATCATGAAACACAATCTATAACTGAATTTAGTTATGGTGTTTCAGATAGAGGTGCTTCTATTAGAATTCCAATAATGACAGTTGAAAGTGGTTGGAAAGGATGGTTAGAAGACAGAAGGCCCTCATCAAATGCTGACCCATATAAAGTTGCAGCTATTATAGTTAAAACTGTTAAAAGCGCTTAATTTTTTTTAAATTATTAGAGGGATTATAAATGTTAGATATAAAACTAACAGTATAATTCCTTTTTTTCTTGTCAAGACATTTTTTCTTCCGACAAAAGCAAGAGGTAAAATAATTACAGAGAAAAATACTACCCAAAGCATATCATTATATATCACGCTATCTTCAACTCCGTTAATTGGTAGTATTGATGAAGTAATCCCAATCACAACTAATAGATTAAATATATTAGAACCAATTAGGTTACCTATTGATAAATCATTTTGCTTTTTTAGTGATGCAACAATTGAAGCAGCTAACTCTGGGATACTAGTTCCTATTGCAACCATTGAAATACTAATTACTCTTTCTGAAATTTCAAATTTATTAGCAACAGATACTGCAGATTTAATTAGTGTTTCAGATCCTAACCATAATAATGTCCCACTAAAAAGAATATAAAATAATGACTTTACAATAGATATTTCACTTGAATCTAAATTTTCTGTAAATTCCGATATACTCTTTTTTTGATACATAAAAAGGTAAAGCAATATTAATATAATTGAGACTATAAGAATAATTCCTTCAAATCTTGAAATTTGATTTCCTGTGTAAATTATGAAGTAAAATAACATTGTTGATATTATCAATAATGGAAAGTCAGAGTAATAAAATCTCTGTTTTAACGATATAGGGTAAATAATTGTTATAATCCCAAGAACTAATCCAATATTTGCAATATTAGACCCTAAAACATTTCCAATTGCAAAACCTGGAAGACCATCAATTGTTGCATTAAGACTGACAATTAATTCAGGAGCAGATGTTGCAAATGAAACAATTGTCATACCAATAATAATTTTTGGAATAGAAAATTTTAAGGAAATATCAACTGATGACTTAGTAAGGATGTCTCCACCCTGAGATAGTAAAATTATACCAAATAAAATTCCAAAAAAATCCAAATTCTATATTTTGAGGGCAATGGAGGACTCAAACCCCCATCTGAAGAGCCGTAATCTTCTGTTCTATTCAGTTGAACTAATTGCCCGAGTTAATGCAAAAATATATATATAATTTATAATTTTGATATTAATGAATATATTTCTGACATGTTTATTTAAAGGAGTGTATAAAGAATATTCTTGGCTTTATAAAGAGTATAATAAAAGCTGGAGTAACCCAAAAAATTATTCTGAACTTAGTCCTAAAGAAATAAAATTTATAATTAATAAATATGAGACAGATTTACAAAATGAAAAAACAAAAAAACTTATATTTAAAAATGTCAAGATTATTCAAGAAATCCTTAATAATAGATTAAAAAAATATCAATCCGAGACATATAATGATTTTAATAGGTTTGGTAATCTGAGGGAGTTTAGGTTTTACCAATTCATTGTAGCATATAAAAAAGCACTAGAAAATTTTTATACGAAAATTATTATGAATTAATTTTACTATATTAAAAAAAAAATGAAAAATGAATTGTAACTGTAAGCATTGCAATTGTGAAAAATCATGTGAATGTAAGTGTTGTGACTGTTAATTTTTTTTATATATAACTGTAAATCAGTAATATGACAAAAGTTATTAACAATTTGAAGTTTGTATTTGTTTTTACAAATTAGATTTATACATTTATAAAAGATATGCGGAAGTTTTAGAAAAATCCGCTAAAACAATCTAAACGCAAGTTTAGATATTGCATATCAAACTTTAGACATAAAAAATCAGTAAGATTAACTGTAATTTGGAATACCAATCGTGTTTAAAGTAAAAAAGATCAAGTAAAAATAACAGAAAGATTATCTGTTATACTTAAAACGAAAGTTTAAATGTAGCTTGTGAAATTTTAAGTGGTAATCAGAAAAATTATCTGAGATTTGAAGAAATTCAAGAACTACTTAGAGAGAATTAGAAAGCCCGATTCATTCGTGAGTCGGGCTTTCGAATTTTTAGGTCTTTAATTTAAAAAAAATGAAAAAACTTTTATACATAATATCAATATCCTTAATTATTAACGGATGTTCAATCACTGGTTCAGCTGATGTAATTGAAAATGCCTCAAATAATGAAGTAATTATCCTGAAAGTTCCTTCAGAGCCAGATACTATATCAGATGATATGCAGTATGCCAACTTTGAAATAGAAGTTCCAGAAATCACTCAGGATATTTACAAAAACGGATCCATAAATGCATACATTGAAAGAACCTATGATGATGGAAGCCCAAGTAGATGGAGCCAATTACCTCAAGTATTTCTTAATTCGGAGAACAGTACATCAGCTTATATAAGCTTTGGCGAAGGGTTTATCAGAGTTTCTATGCAATCTGTTGAAACGGTTGAAGAACTATTTGAAATGTTCAAGGAAAGAAACCTAAAACTCGTAATTGTCAATTAACATTGTGAACCTCTGCATAAGTTTTATATGGAAGTTTAATAGGTGAAATTATTTCAAAAATCTTACAGTTATTCTTTGTGGATAACTGTATTTTTTTTTCACTATCAATAACTAAAAAGTCTCCAACATCAAATACTTTCTTATTAATAGTTAGATTTCCTGATAGTATGAATATAGAGTGAAAACAGAGGTCTGTAATTAAATGATCATAGATCCCATCATTAAACTTATATTGAAAAATTTGTATTCCGCTTGAATCTAAATTAATTTGATTTTGCTCATCAGAAATAATCTTTTTTTCAATACCATTATTATGTATCAAAGAAAACTCATGAAATTTAAAATCATTATAACAAGGATCAATATAAAGAGACTCTTGAATATTAGGATCAAACCAAATTTGAAAAATTTCTGAACCTGATAGTAATTTTTCTGAATGTGAAATACCCTTACCTGATTTAATAACCTGAACATCTCCTTGTTTTAATGTAATCCATTTATCCAGCAAGGTATCATAATGTTCAATTTCACCTTTTAAAATAAAGCTACATATTTCGAATCCGCGATGAGGATGCAGTCCAATTAGGCTAGTTTTATCAGGTGCCCAAGCATGCGCCCAATAAAAAAGATTTGAATATGGTTTTAACAGACCCGAATCTTGTGGAAACCCGATTGGTTTCTTTTCAAGAATTTCACCTGAATTAAAATTTCCATCAGCTTGAGATTCTTTTTTAAATATTTTTAGAGGCATAATAAATAAATTTACTCACTACTTAAATTATTTATGGAATTATAAAATCTTTCATCAATTTTAAAATAGTATCCATTTTCCTCATGAATTGAATTGTCAGGATAACCATTGACAGTATGAAAGTTTTTAATGTGATTTTTAAATAATTCTAAATCAGGAATATTATAATTTTTTCCGTATATATCTTTAACCTTAGCCATAAAAAGTAGGGGTTGCTGTTGCTGCTTCAGACAATTGTGTCAATCTCATTAAACTTAAACCGTAAATAATAAGATCATAACTCGAATTATCAAGATCAATCTTTACTATTTGAATAACTTCTTTCCTAAAATTTTTCCTTGAATATTTTATAATAAAGATTGGCTTGGGACCTACTTCAATAAATGTGTATTCTTTTACATTCTTCCACATCCCACCTTTATTTTCTTGCGTTAAAGAATATGTTTTATTGGAATTATTCATATCTACTTGATAACCAGTTGAAAAGGAATGGGTAATAGAACCTATGAGCTGACCTCCTTGAAGTATTTCTGTTGTTGATTTCCAAATGCTTTTCTTTTTTAATTGGTAAGTCTTGCCATTATAAAAAAATTTAACATCTGAAGAGTACCATTTTGGTCTTGTGGCCTTAATGACAGGTAAGTCATTTTCTATAATTTGCCAATTTCTATGATTTTTTTCAATGTTTACCCTAATCATTATTTTATAATTTTAATGATCATCTTTTATTTTTATATAACTCGAAGCTTTTTGTTTGAAATTATTAAATCTTGGAATAGAAACACCTTGTACATATGGATTATAAGGATTTTTCTTTTCATAATCTTGATGATATTCCTCTGCATAATAAAAATTGTCTATTTTTTTTACTTCCGTGATAATATTCTTTCCAAATATTGAACTTGTTGATAAAAAGTTGATATAATTTGTAATCTTGATTCTTTCATCCTCGTTGTTATAGAAAGCAATTGATCGATACTGAGTACCATAATCAGGTCCTTGCCTGTTTGGGGTTGTAGGATTATGTGAATCAAAGAAGACTTTCAGAAGTGTATCAAAGGAAATTTTACTACTGTCATATATAATTTCAATAGCTTCAGCATGTCCTGTTTTCCCCGACATTACCTGATAATAATTAGGATTTTCGGTAGAACCTCCAGCATAACCAGAATAAACTTCCTTAACCCCATACAAACTTTCGTATATAGTCTCTACACACCAAAAGCAACCGGAAGCAAAGTATGCCTTACTCATATTTTGATACTCTTGATTATTAACAGAATTAACTGGATTGATATTATCAACAGGTTTAGATGAGCCTACATTACATGATAAGCAAAAGATAAATACTGGAAGAAATCTTTTCATTGATATAATTTATTCAAATATAAGATTAAGAAATTTGACGGCTTATCTTAGAAAGTTAATATTAATTTAAAAAATTATTTATTCTTTCAATATCATCCTTGTATGTCATATCTGGAACATGTTCACATAAATTAAATGTCAACATTGATTCTTTATCATCTAAAATCATGTTTTCAATAGCAGAAGGGAGTTCTTTTTCTCCCCTCTCCTTATTAACTGGACAATCTTTCAGGTATTTATATACTTTAGGTCCTATAAATGAGAAAATATTCATGCTTACGTATTTTTTTTCAATACCATGTCTAATAATTTCTTTTCCTGGCTTTTCAATAATTTTCGAAAGAAAATTATTTTTGATTTTTAAAATAGAAAAAGATGATAATCTTTGCTCTGAAAAATATAGACAGCTATAATCGTAAGCTATCATTGAGTTATAATTATTCTCGCTCATTAAAAGCTTCATCGCCTTTACTGAATATAAATTATCACAATTACATACTAAAAATCTTCCTTTCTTTAGTTCTTTATACTGATTCATTGTCTGAAAAATTGCATCTGATGTGCCTAGCGGTTTATCTTGTCCGTAAAAGTCTTGAAAAGTAAATTTTAAAATAATATCTAATCTATTTTCAAGAGACACAAGATATTCTTGAAAATCTTTTGAGTCATCAGAAATTATTAAATAAAAATTTCTTATCCCAGCATTAATAGCATTCTTAATCAGATAATATATAAAAGGCTCCATCCCCTCACCTACTTGTATATATCCTTTTACCCTCGTATTAGACTGATCCAATAGATTCTTGGACATTTTTTGACTACTAGATGACTTCTTCATTCTAGATGAAATTCCAGCTGCCATTATTATTAATGGTACACTACTCATTTATTAAAATTTTTGGACCTGTGCCTTTATTTGCTATAAAAGCTTCCTTGACACCAATTTTTTTAAACTCTTTAACTATATTATGTGAAATATTTTCATCATTGGATAAACATACTATTGAACCTCCACCTCCACTTCCAACTATTTTTGAAGCCAGTGAACCATTTTGATTTGCTATATCAATCATGTTATCAATCTCAGGTATTGTGATTTTTAAATCATTTTTTAAAAAATCATGATGTTCATTCATAAGTCTAGAAATTGTTTTGATATTTAAAGAAGGTTGGTTGAATTCTTTTTGAGCATTTAACGTAATTCTATGATTTCCTATAGCAGCCCTAAAATATGGTTGAATATTTTTATCTAATTCCAATAAACATTTTTCTAAATTAAAACTTGAGGTATTATGTATATTAAACTTTGGAAATTTTTTTGATATTAAATCAATTGAAAGTAATGCATTTGTTTTTAATTTTTTTAAAAGCCCCTGAGTATTTTTAACTTGATTTGAGACCCCAATTATCATATCACAAAGCTCATGGTCGTATGTTGTAACTTTATCGTTTAATGTGTCTAGAAAAATAGTTTCTCCATACGAAATTGTATACTGATCCATTTTTCCTCCAGAACCACCCATTTCTGTAACCTCAACACGATAAGAAATCTCTGAAAGTATTTCTGATGTTACCTTTTTATTTGTGAAAGTAGCTAGAAGAAAATTCACCCAAGCCACTACAAGAGCTGATGAACTTGAAAGACCCGAATTAATAGGAATATTACTAGATATAACAATATCATATCCTTTGTCTGGAAAACAAGAATAATCTTGAAGAACTTTTAAAGCAACTTTTAATAAATCAGTTTCATTTTCGTCAACATCCTTATCAATATTTATATAATCATGTTCACTTAGATCTTTTTTATAAATATTTAAATATCTAGTGTTATTATATTTTGCTTTAACTTCAATGTTCCTGTTTATCGTCGTAGCTATTATTGGAAGATTTAGGTAATCTTGATGATCACCAAATAAACAAACCCTGGCAGGGGCTTTTGAAATTATTTTATTTATCATCAAGAAATAATATCGAAAGGTTTTGTCGTAGTCCAGTTTCCTCTGGTAAAATCTGGAAATTTTTGAGGTTCACCATCATTTTTTACAGAATTTGAGGTTAACTCAATTAATGAACTCCATGCACATCCCTCATAAACATTTTGATCAAGTGGATCGCCATTTCTCAAACATTCAATTATTCTATATACCATAATTCCGTCCATTCCACCATGCCCAGATTCTTTGGTAATTTTATTTAACCTCTTATACAAAGGATGATCATATTTTTCATAAAGAGCATCTATGCCTTCACCTGTTATCCATTCTTTTGAATCTTTGGTGTAGCCATCAAATCCTTTTTCAAATGCAGCTCTAGTTGGACCTCCTGCTAAAATTCCATTTGTACCTTGAATCAAATTTAATCGGGTGTAAGGTCTTGGACTTGTCTCATCCCACTGGACCATTATTGTCCTACCTAATTGGGTCTTAATAATAGTTGTATTAATATCTCCATTTTGATAATTTAATTTATTCCATTTATGATCTTTTTTAAAGTTTTGACTAGCATATCTTGCTCTACCTAATGAGGGAGATGAAAACGAGACTAGTGTTTTAAAAGTGTCCTCAGATCTAAGAAGGTTCATGTATTGAGAAACAGGACCTAATCCATGAGTTGGATATAAATTTGCTTTTCTTTTCTCATATTGATATGTTCTCCAAGAACCTGTACCCATTTGTTCCTCATGCATCTGCCATCTTAAGTCATGAATATATGCTGCTTCACCATGCAATAATTCACCTAATAATCCTTTTCTGCATAAATTTAAAAACATTAATTCTTCTCTACCATAATTTACATTTTCCATCATCATACAATGTTTTTGATATTTCTCAGATATATCAACAATTTGCCAAAGATCCTTTATTGAGGTTGCCATTGGAACCTCAACAAATGCATGCATTTTGTTTTTCATACTTTCAATAGCCATGATTGCATGGTTATTCCAATTAGTTGATATTACAACTATATCTGCATCAGTTTCATCTAGCATTATTTTCCAATTATTCTCATTACCCCAATAAGTTTTAGGATTAGTATGCGACATTGATGTTTTTAGACTCTTAATAATAGATAAACTCTTTGATATATTAGTTTCATATAGATCACTTAAAGCTACTATTTGAGTATTTTGAATTGAACCAAACCTCTTAATGTGTCCTTGGCCTCTGTTACCGACTCCAATTAATGCTATTTTAATTTTATCAAGCTTGGGTGCAGCATACCCTCCCATGTATTTATTTTTAGAACTTCTAGGTTTATAAGAATATAAACTTGGTGTTGAAGCAAAAGCAGCAGATAATGATGTTGTTTTTATAAACTTTCTTCGATCAAATAAGGACATAATATATATTTATAGTATCAATTTAATTGATTTTAATAAAAAAACCCACTTTAAAAAGCGGGTTTTTAAATAATTAAAAAAGGTATTTACTCCATCTCTGCATCCCATTGATTTACACGAAATATTTTACCATCACGAATAAAAATCCTATCAACTATTCTTAGATTTTCTTGAGTTCCATCTTTCAAAAATCTATTTTCAGAAAAGGCAACTGTAACTCTGGTATAGTCTGTACCTTTTCTTATTAAAGGCACTGAATTCCATATTGTCCTTTTGATAGAATCATATGGAGAATGCAATTGCATTATGACATCAGCTATTTGATCATTATTCATAGTCATTGATACGCCTCCAGTTGGTGGTGAATATGTAACACTATCAGCCATCATTTCAGTCATATAATCTGTATTTTTATCAGCATATGCAAGAACAAGATCCATAGCAATCTGGTTATCTTCATCAGATCCAAGAATATAGCTAGATCCATCCATATGATAACCTGCAGATGTTTCGACTAAAGTAGTTTCACAGCTAAATAATAGTCCAAGAGAGAAAAATAATATAAATTTTTTCATAATAAGAGATTAAATTAATTTGTTATTTAATGAATATAAAAAAAAGAATATGATTATTCTTGATCTGGAGCTACTGCCATCATCAAACCTGTTGCATCTCCAAAATCACCTCCATTAATAATTTTTCCATTATCATCAAAGGTTAAATAGTGGTACCAAAGCGCTCTAAAACTTTTACCAGATGCTGAATTTGTACCTGACCAGTATCCATACATTCTAACACTCCCATTTGGCATCCCTGTTTCAGGATCAGCTCCTGGAAGATAGTTTTCAGCTTCCCAAGTAATACCTTCCATGGCATCTTGCCATCCTTTTAAATAATTAAGAGTTTCCTCTCTATTCATTATGGGACCACCATAAAATGCACTTTGGAATTCAACCTCATCAGCATAAAACTCAGTAAGAGCTTCAAAGTCTTCAGTAACAAATACTTCAAACCATTCTTTTGCTATTTCAAGATTTCCTTCATAATCTGAATTTTGCATATTGGAACATGATATTATTAGTCCAAGAAATGCAATTAAAATAAATTTTTTCATAATATTTTTTATTGATTTATATATTGAATATAAATAAAACTAGTCTAATTTTCTAATTTATTATGATCAATAGCCCATCTTTTAACTTTTTGAACCAAACCAGTGGAAGAACCAACCAATTTAGCTGTTCTACGTATACTTTCACCTCTTTTAAGATGTCTTAATATGTTAATGTTTTTAGGTTTTTCAAAAAACCCTTCTATAGAATCTAACTGTCTACCACCTACACCCTTGTATCTTCCAAGATCTTTAGCTTTTTGAATACCAAACCTATGAGAAGATTTACGATTTTTATATTCCATGTTCGCAAGAGATCTAAAAAGATTTAAAAAAAGTATAGTATCGGATTTAACTCTTCCATACTCATCCATAGTTTCTAACCTTTCAGCCTGAGAAATTAATGATACATCATTATTAATGAAAAAATCGATAGTGTTTAGAACATCAATTTGATTCCTACCTAAAACAGAAATACTAGGCACAATAACTTTAGAAACTTTTTTTTGATTAATAAGTGCAAAAACTAATGATCCCTTTTCTCTCTTCACAAAAGGTATAATACTTGGGCAGAAATCAATGTAGTGGTTATCCATGTTTGAAATTTTTTGAACTTCTAAAGGATTATTGGTCTGAATATAAAAAATGATCATGTATCTAATTAATATGTATTAAATATACAATAAATTCATCAATTTATTTTTCCTAATTGGATTAAAATTATTATTTATTAATATATTTTACAATTATTTTATTTAAATAATTAATTTATATATATTTTTTTTAACATAAATAATACATTTTATAAATAATACATATATATAATTAAATTAATAAAAAAATATTAAATTTGGAAAAAAATTATGGGCGTAGGCGGAATATTTATTGGAACTATTGCATTAATATTTGCAATAGTTATAATTATAGAAATTAAAGAAAGGTTTCTTTAATCTAAATAGACAGTAATTGATTTTTTAACTGATTCATCGCAAGCCAATGCAATTTGCAAACTTTTGTAGGCGTCTTCCATATGTGAATTTAAATCAATATCATCTTTAATTGATTTAAAGAAAAAATCTTGCTCATAATCACATAAGTCTTGATGAGAAGGATCTTCATCATAAATAATAATTTTGTTAGGTGAAATGAACTTTTGGTCCTTATCTAGTTTTGAACTATGAATCTTTAAACAATTATTTTTAGTGTGATTTTCTAGATTATCAGAGTCTTTTTCATGAGTATCATCGTTAGAAATTATAGATACTGATCCTTTTGGACCAATTACGTCTTTGACAAAGAAAGCTGTTTCACTTATCATAGGCCCCCAACCGGCCTCATACCAACCTACAGATCCATCTTCAAATCTTATCTGAAGTTGGCCATAATTATAATTTTCACTCGGGATTTCATCAGATAATCGAACACCAATTGCAGAAACACTCAAGGGTTTTGATTCTGTAATTTGACACATTACATCTAAGTAATGTACCCCACAATCAACAATTGGGCTTAAAGATGCAAGCAAGTTTTTATGTACACCCCATGTTTCTCCTGAGCTTTGTTGATTAAGGTTCATTCTCATTGCAACTGGCTTTCCTAATTTTTTTGATTCTTTAATAAATTCCCTCCAAATAGGGTGATGTCTTAGAATATAACCTACCACTAGCTTTTTTCCAAGAAGTTTAGCCTTGTTTATAATTTTTCTTGAAGCTTTTAAATCTGAAGCAATTGGTTTCTCAAGAAAAACATGACAATTGTTTTCAAGAGCAAATAATGAAATTTCTTCATGAGTATCTGGATATGTTGATATGCAAACTGCATCTGGATCTGTCGAAATAATTGCACTTTTATAATCTGTAAAAACCTTATAGTTTGATTTTAGCGCAACATTTAAATCATCTTTACTTTTACCTCTGGAGACTAAACCACATATTTCAAAACCGTTATGTTTATGGTAAGCAATAGCATGTGAAGCACCCATATTTCCACATCCAATTAAAAGAACAGATACTTTTTTATTCATTTTTTAAATTTCTATAATTATAATTCAAACTTATGTATTAACAAAATAATTTCATATTTTAATACTAACATGAAAAACCATTGGATTGCAATAACATTTTTATTGTTAATTTCTGAATCAATTCATAGTCAGGTTAACGAAAATAGATGGTTTGTTGAAATTGGTGTAAATTCTATAAATACTGAAAATTTTGATAAAAGCGGTTATAGAATTCCATCTTTAAGTCTTTCAAGATATATTTTTAGTAATATTTCATTAGGAATCAATTACTCTGAAAATGAGATAGAGTCAAATGAAGATCTTTACTATTATTCTTTAGATGGCATAATCAAATATAATATTCCTACAGAAACAAAGATTATAGGCATTGCTACTAAACCATATATCTATCTTGGTTATGGTTTATCTAATTTTGGAGAAAGCGATATTAATTTTGCATCAAAAAACACCTCATATGGTCCTTCATATGGGTTAGGAATTGATTTTCAAATCTCAAAAAATATTGCTATTAATACTGGGCTTAGTTACAAATCATTAAATGAAAAAAACGCATACAGCAACCTTCAGCATGTTGTAGGAATAAAATTTAATTTTGGAAAAGGAGATTCTGATGGAGATGGAGTTCCTGATAAAAAAGATAAATGCCCTGATCATCCTGGTTTAAATGAACTTAATGGATGTCCAGACTCTGATGGAGATGGTATAAATGATTTAAATGATATATGTCCAAATTCTCCTGGTTCAAGTTCTCAAAAAGGATGTCCAGATTCAGATGGAGATGGTGTTAATGATAATTTAGATAACTGTCCTAATGAAAGGGGATTAAAATCCAATGGAGGATGTAAATTACCTGATTTGGATAAAGATGGTATTCCTAATTTACAAGATAATTGTCCTAATGAATCTGGTTTGTTAAAATATAACGGGTGCCCAAAACTTCCTAACTCATTATCATTTTTTTTAACTAATCATTCAGAGTTTTTTTTCAAATTTGATAGTCACAAATTATCTATAATACAAAAAGAAAAATTATATAACCTTAGTAAAATTCTTAGTCAGTATAAATATGTTAAAATTAATGTTGACGGACATGCCTCTTTTGAGGGAGATTCAATTTATAATATGTTATTGTCAAAAAAAAGATCTAACTCTATTAAAAATTCATTAATTGATTACGGCATAGATTATTCGAGAATAAATGCAAGAGGATATGGAGAAGAAGTACCCAGATATCAAGACACGCCTTTAAGCGAAAGAAGAAAAAACAGAAGAGCTGTTATATCTATTAATTTAGATCACTAAGATAATTCCCAGCCTGTCCTATAGTCCCTTGTAAGAAACTGATTTGCCTCATCTAAGTTAGTTATTATCATATTCTTATTGTCGTATAAAAGTTGCTTTTTACCAATAAAAACATTACTTCGTTTAGATCTTTTGAGATAATTACTTCTTAAAGCCACATTTCCAAGTAATACAATTTCAGATAGTGGTCCTGCAAAATCAAAATTAGAAGTTAACATTTTATGTTTTTCACTTCCATAACCTTCCTTAATTGCGTCTATCCAATGACTTTGATGACCAAATTCAACAGAATTTATTCCTGATATTTTTCCTTTCTCCACAGCTCCATCTTGACCGTTTATATAGAGTTTAGCATTAACACCATAATCCTCACACCAAATCAAACCATTTTCTCCAATCATTAAGCAACCAGAATCTCCTAGACTATCTGTATCAGAAATTAATTCAGGCTTTGAAGGTCTAATACCTCCATCCATCCAAGTCATTTTCACTTCACTATCGTTAATCTTGGATGGTCTAAATTTATAAGTAACATATGAACTAGTTGGACAAGCTTCTTCAATTATTGGTGAAGGTGTAAAAGCACTTTCATATTGAGGGTTTGCAGTGCTAGCCTCTACACTAAAAGGTTCAAAAAGACCTAAAGATTTAATTGGAGCATCCATAATATGACAGCCCATATCCCCTAAAGCACCAGTACCATATTCCCAAAAGCCTCTCCAATCAAATGCATGAAGACCAGGTGTATATCCATTATTTTTTGACGGTCCAATCCATAAATCCCAGTCCATTCCATCAGGTTTTTGAGATGGATCCGGTTTTTTCATTGAAACTCCTTGAGGCCAAACTGGTCTATTCGTCCATGTATAAACTCTACTCACTTTACCAATCCTGCCATCTTTAATCCATTTCTGAATCATATATTGTTCTGGGTTTGAAGCACCTTGATTACCCATCTGGGTAACAATCTTATTTTTTCTTGCTAATTCAGTTAGCATTCTTGCTTCTTTAATATTGTGAGTAAGAGGTTTCTGAACATAAACATGAATTCCCTTTTCCATTGCAATTTTTGAAATATTTGCATGTGTATGATCAGGAGTTGAAATAGTCACTGCATCTAGATCCTCTTTTTCAAGCATCTCTCTAAAATTCGTATAAAATTTAGCATTAGGAGAGTTTTCAGCTGCAACTTTAGCTCCATATGCATTCTGATGAACATCACATAAAGCAACAATATTTTCCCTTCCAGAAACACTTGCATGAAGAATATCACTTTTACCTTTCCCATGTAGACCAATTCCGGCAAGGTTTAAGCGATCACTAGGAGAGGTATACCCATTTCCACCGAGCACATGCCTGGGAACAATAAAAAGCGATGAAGCTAAAGCGGTATTTTTGATAAAATTTCTTCTTGATTTGTTTTTTGAGGCCATAATTATGTTTAATTAAATTTAATAAAAAAAATTGTTATTTTTTATTTTTTTTCAACCACTGTTCAACTCTATTTATTGCATTTTCTTTTATATCAACCCAGAATAAATTAATATCTGCAAAATGATAGCTTCTAACAGGTTTAAGCAGTATTTTGCCTGGAACGTTTGGGAGTGAAGACCATACAATGCCATCTGTTAATTTAATATTAATATTATTAGTAAAAATCTTAAGGTTTCTGTAAAGTAGTCCCTTGTGTAATTCTTTACTGGCTTCCTTTTTATTATCCCATGTTATAGGATTAGTAGTTACGTCTCCTTTAAACCAGTCCTCATAATTATCTTTTCTTGGGAGCTTGTTTAACTTATATGTATTCCATGAAACAAAACCTCCTATATCGTCTGGTGAATTCATGGGTTTAATTTTTTTAAATTCATTTTTATCTACTCCCCAGCCAATTAAATATGCTGCAACTAATTTATTCTGAAGTTCTTTATCATCAATGAATTCTGATAGGAGTCTTTTTGCATGAACAGTACCTTGACTATGTGACGCAATTATAAAAGGTTTTCCATTATTAAAGTTATCTAAATAATATATAAATGCTTCTCTAATATCTTTGTATGCTAATTCCAGTGCCTTTTCACCGTCCTCTCTAAATTTTTTATTAAAAACTCTAATATGAGCTTGTCTGTAATATGGTACATATAAATTACCAGCATCTATCCATGCAGAGGCCTGATATTTGACGGGTCTATTTATCACATCGTTTCTAATTTCTTGATTCCAAATATTAGAATTCCACTCTTTTTGACTCTTACCATCTATTAGTGTAGGGTATATAAAAAAAACATCTGCCTCTTTTTCATTTTTATCATTAATAAATAAAGAAATTTCATTTGGAATATTATCAGGCGAAACAGCCCAACTATCATTATTACTATAATCTGGCTCTAAAATTTCAGGACTATTTTCAAAATCATATGTTTTATATGATATTTTACAACCAGTGACAAACCACAATAATACATAAACCTTTAATAAATTTCTTTTAAACATATTTAATTATAAATTTACAATATGAAAATATCATCAATAGCTAAATTAAATATATTTTTAGTATTAATAATGTCAATAAGTTGTAATACTAATAATCAAGTTATTTCAATCAAAAAAACTATCAAACCAATAAATAATTCTAATATATCTGGAACAATATCTTTACAAACCTCATCTCAAGTCAACGATTCTGTCTATTTAGAGGCTCATGTATATGGATTAGATCCTGGAACTAAAGCTATTCATATTCATGAATTTGGCGATTGTTCATCTGATGATGGCTTAAGTACGGGTGGACATTGGAATCCAACAGATACAAAACATGGTAAATGGGGAGATCCAACTGGGTTTCATCTTGGTGCTATCGGAAATTTTCAAGTTGACAGTATTGGTCATGGAATGTTAAAGTTTGGTACTGACTTATGGTGTTTAGGTTGTGGAGAAAAAAATGATATTATGAGTAAAGCTATCATAATCCATAACGGTCAAGATGATTATATATCGCAACCATCCGGTGCCTCTGGAATGAGAATAGGTTGTATGGAAATAAATATTCAAGAATAGATTAATCTAATTTATTATTCTTTCTAATTTCTCTGTAATTTGATCAATTGAATAATCAGAAAATTTTTCTGTAATTGGATCACAAATTTCAATTGAAAATTTTTTCTTTCTGCTCAATATTTTCAAACCATTTCTTTGAAAAACATGATTAAAGCCCTTTATATTAATTGGTACAATTATTGGTGAATTATTTTTAATTATATGAGCTGTACCCTTTCTTACAGGCATAGATTTGTCAGTGGTTCCCTTTGGAAAAGTTATTACCCAACCATCCTTGAGGGCTAAGCTTATATTATCAAAATCTTCGGATCTAATTTTTCTTGATACAGATTCTCCAGACTCTCTCCAGCTTCTTTGCACTAATATGGCCCCGGCATATGTTAAAAGTTTTGTGATCATTGATTTTTTCATAGTCTCAAAAGATGCTATATAATAAAGATTAGTCTTGGGACTTAAAAGGTATTTTGGTCTTTTCACAGAATTTATTCTTCCCTTTACAGAAGAGTTAAAGACGTGTAACATAGCTATTACATCATAAAAATATGTTTGATGATTACTGATGAATAAGACATTATTATCAGGAAGATTTATAAGATTTGATGAATTTTTAATTATAAAATTTTTACTCCTAAAAGTGCGATGAGTTAAAAGACCAACAATTGCTATTATTATTTTTTTGAAAAAGATTGTTTGACCAAAAATATTTTTTTTCAAACTATATTTATTAGTAGTCAAATATAAAAAACATATAGATTAGTAATATTAACATTTATTTAAATTTTAAATAATTAAAATTTATGTAAGTTTGAATATTAATAAAATAATCTTATAATGACTATTACTCAACTTAAGTACACTCTAGCTGTTGCCGAACATGGTAATTTTACTACTGCATCTGATAAATGTTTTGTTACTCAACCAACTCTTAGTATGCAGGTTCAAAAATTGGAAGAAGAATTAGGCGTAACTATATTTAACAGATCTACAAAGCCTCTTCAGGTCACTGAAATAGGAGATAAAATTCTTTCTCAAGCAAGAAAAATCATAGAAGAATCCACAAGGATGAATGATGTTATATCTGAAGAAAAAGGCATAATTGGTGGAACTCTTAAAGTGGGGATTATTCCAACTGTTAGCTCGACATTACTTCCTTTATTTCTTAATGTTTTTACCAAAAAATATAAAAACGTGGACTTAAAAATTGAGGAATTTAACACGGAAACTATTACTCAAAAATTAGAAGACAATTCAATTGATTGCGCAATTGCGGCGACCCCATTAAATAGCTTAAAAATAATTGAAAGGCCTCTATATTATGAACCTTTTGTAGCATACGTACCTAGGCACCATTCACTATCTAATCATGATTTGCTCGATGTAGATGACCTTTCAAATGGAGATTTATTAATATTAAAAGATGGTCATTGCTTTAGAAATCAAATTCTTAACATTTGTACACTAGAAGATTTAAATAAACAATATGAATTAAAAAGTGGAAGTTTTGAAACATTAATAAACCTGTCAAACAGTGGACCGTGGATGACAATTATCCCATCTTTACATTCAAATAATTTATCTGATAAAAATTTAGAAAATATAATCCCCTTTAGAGACCCAGCTCCAGCAAGAGAGATCAGCATGATCTACTCTAAAAGTCAACTGAAACTTCCTGTCATTAATGCTTTAGTTACAACTATTTCTTCTGTTATAAGGGGGCAAATAAAATACAATGATATTAAGATAATGTCACCTGTTTCTTAATATGATTTCTTAATTTTTAAAATTATTTGGCCAGAAACTATTTAAGCTTATATTTGCAACTCATTTTCGGGGTGTAGCGTAGCCCGGTTATCGCGCCGCGTTTGGGACGCGGAGGTCGCAGGTTCGAATCCTGCCACCCCGACAAATTGAGTTTTACCCTTCTTTTCAAAAACACTTAATCTTACCATTTTAACTTTTTTAGCTTTATCGTATATTTAACTAATGACAGTTGAAAAAAAATTAATTTCAAAAAAAAAACCATTTTATCCAATTTCAAAAAAACTTGAAAACTTTTTGAAAAAATATGATAGATGGATAAACAATGTTATTTCATATGATGATTTATTAAGATATTCTGATTCCATTAATATTTATGATAAAAATGATAAGGATACACTATGGGTTAGATTAATTTATAATGAAAATGAGCGAAATGAAATTGATGAAAATCTTAAAATAATATATACATTACTTCATTCAGATGGAAATCCTTCTTCCATTCCTTATTTAAATGTAGATTCTGTAGATTATTGTACGTTTGGAAACTCTAAACCATTTAGAATAAAAATTAGAAATATTGTTAATGATAACTTCACATATTTTTATCTAAAAAAAACCGATGCTTCAAGAATATACGGGATTGAGTTTGAACATATGTTATCACCAAGAAATCTTAATTTTTTAGTTAATAGATCATCTTTGATTGAAGAACATATAGCTGGTATTCCAGGAGATGTATTTATTAAGGAATATTTACCAAAATGCACTGAATATCAAAAATCTCAAATAGCTAAAGAATATGTGAAATTTAATGAAAGGTGTATGATTAGGCTACTTGGAGATATGAGATCATATAACTATGTTGTAATACCAATCCATGATTTTGACCAAGTAATCTATAAAATTAGAGCAATTGATTTTGATCAGCAATCGTATGAAGGAAAGTTTTCAGTATATAGACCTCAATTCTTTAAAGAAAATAAACCTATGATGGATTTAGTTCGAAAGAAACTCAAAACTGATTCTATAGTTCAGTATAAAATTGAGGAAAGATCTACAATATCTAGAAGGTTAATCATTTCAGATAAAAGGATGAAGTTGTTAATTAGCATAATGAAAAATGATACTATAAGTAAAAATGAAAATGTTAATAATTTAAAAAATGAGATATATAAATTTACTAATGAGGAAGAGTTTATAAAGTCAGATTCTATGGGAGAATTAATGGAAAAAACTTTAGATTATCTAAAAAGAAACTATCAAAATGTTAGTTTAATTGACTTGATTTAGAAAAAACTTTATCGAGTGATTTATTTATTATAAATTAGAAAAAAAAATGAAAAAAATAAATTTAATATTATACATAATTATTTTTGGAATTAGTTTTTCGTGTGCTCAATCTGAGAACCCACCAAAAATTGAAATTGGTGACGAATCTTCCATATATCTTCAAAAAATTGTTGATGGGATTGATATTCCCTGGGGATTAAGTTTTACAAGCAATAATTCTTTTTTAGTTACTGATAAAAAGGGAATTATGTATCATGTATTGGAAGGAAAAAAAACAATAGTTAATGGTGTTCCTGAAATAATTTTATCAAGACAGGGAGGATTACTTGATGTTGCTGTTGATTCAAATTTTAATTTAAATAATAAAATCTATTTTACTGCTTCAGTAACTGAATCTGGGACAGGGTCAAATACCGCTCTTTATTCAGCCAAATTTTTAAATAATAAACTTAGTAATCTAAAACTTTTATACAAAGCTTCTCCTGACTCAAATGAATCAAGACATTATGGGGGAAGTATATTAGTAACTAACGACCATATTTTTTTTACTATTGGTGATAGAGGTAACAGAGATGTTAATCCACAAAATATTTCGTTGGATGGAGGTAAAGTTTACAGATTGAATAAAGATGGCTCAGTACCAGATTCTAATCCATTCAATAATAATATTAATTCAAAAAAAGCGATTTGGAGTTATGGACACAGAAATCCACAAGGAATAATGAAGGGATTGAATTCCGAAGAAATATGGATTCATGAGCATGGACCTAGGGGAGGTGATGAGATAAACATAATAAAAAACCCAATCGAAGGTGAAGATGGTTTGAAGGACAGGAATTATGGCTGGCCAAAAGCAACTTATGGAATTAATTATAGTGGAAGTGAAATAACTAAGAATCAAAAAATGATTGATGTTATAGACCCTTTTTATTACTGGACTCCATCAATTGCTCCTTCTGGGATGGCCTATATAGATTCAGATATATATAAAAATTGGAAAAACAGTATTCTAGTAGGGTCACTTAAATTCCTTTATTTAGAAAGATTAGAATTTAATAAAAATGGTGTAACTAAAAGAGAGAAACTTTTCCCAGGAATTGGTAGAGTTAGAGATGTTAACATTGGACCAGATGGGCATGCCTATGTTAGCGTTGAAGCGATAGGCATTTTTAAGATTATACCCAAATAGATTTTAAATGAAGAATTTTGTTAAAAATTTAAAGTCTTTATTAAATAAAAGTTATTTAAAATATCTAATTATTTTAACTGCTTTTATAGTTTGGATGACATTCTTAGATACAAATTCATTATTAATTCATGCTGAGTTAAACAGAGAAATTAAAAAACTCAAGGTAAAAAAAAATGCTCTTACTGAAGAAATCAATAAAGATCAATCACTTATTGAAAAATTAGATAATATTGATAGTTTAGAACATTACGGAAGAGAGAACTATAATTTAAAAAGAGATGAAGAAGACATTTATATAATTGAGTATCAATTAGACAATCAATAAATAATGGGAAAGATAATTTCAATTGCTAATCAAAAAGGAGGTGTAGGTAAGACTACAACTTCTGTAAATCTTTCTGCATCTCTTGGAATACTTGAAAAAAAAGTACTTTTAATAGATGCTGATCCTCAGGCTAATGCATCATCAGGACTTGGTTTTGACCCTAACGATAAAGATCTTTCGCTTTATCAAGTACTATCGAATTCTATGAATTTTTCTGAAGTAATAAAAAATACAGAAACACCAAACCTTGATATTGTTCAATCTAGTATTGATCTTGTCGGAATTGAAATAGAACTAGTAGATGAAAATGATCGAGAATATAAACTTAAAGAAAAGATTAAAGAGATTAAAGATTTATATGATTATATTATAATAGATTGTGCACCATCACTGGGTTTAATAACCTTAAATGCGCTTACTAGTTCAGACTCAATTATAATTCCAATTCAATGTGAATATTTTGCATTAGAGGGGTTAGGCAAATTATTAAATACAATAAAAAGCGTTCAAAAAATTCATAATGAAGATCTTGATATAGAGGGAATTCTTCTTACAATGTTTGATTCAAGACTTAGACTTTCCAATCAAGTAGTAGAAGAGGTTAAGAAGCATTTTGGTGATATTGTTTTTAATACAATTATTCAAAGAAATATAAAATTAGGTGAGGCTCCAGGTTTTGGAAAAGATATTATAAATTACGATGTAACATCAAAGGGAACAAAAAATTATCTTTCAATGGCAAATGAATTAATTAAAATGAATGAAGATGTCCAGTAAAAAACAAAAAAAAGTACTCGGACGAGGTTTAGATGCACTCTTAAATAGTTCTAGTAATACAGATTCATTAAAGGATACTAAAGATATAATTAACTCTTTTGAGATTTCACTCAATAAAATTCAGGTTAACCCTAACCAACCTAGAACTAATTTTGATACAAGTGAAATTGATAATCTTGTTATTTCTATAAAAGAACTTGGTATAATTCAACCTATTACTGTTAGAGAAATTACTAATGGTAATTATGAAATAATTTCTGGAGAAAGAAGATTCCGAGCTTCAACTAAAGCAGGTTTAAATTCAATTCCTTGTTATGTTAGGGGGGTTGAAAGTGAAACTGACTTATTAAAAATGTCTCTGGTTGAGAATGTTCAAAGAGTAGATCTTGATCCTATTGAAATTGGATTAACTTATGAAAGATTGATAAATGAGTTTAAATTAGATTTAGACTCAATATCAAGGCTTATAGGTAAAGATAGGTCAACTGTTTCAAATTATATTAGACTTTTAAAGCTTGATCCCATTATACAATCTGGTATTAGAGATGGATTTTTGTCTATGGGCCATGGTAGAGCCATAATAAACATTGATAATAAAGAGTTACAACTTGACATATACAAGCAAATAATATCCTCAAAACTCTCAGTTAGACAAACTGAAAAAATTGTTAGAGGAAATAAAAGTAAAAACTCAGTTGGAACATCAGATGTTTCCAAAATATATATTGATGCTACAAATAAATTTGAAAAGTTATTAGGCTCAAAAGTAAGATTAAAGGAGAACTCAGCAGGAAGAGTTTTACTCTCAACTTCTTTTAAGAGTATTAATGAATTATACTCCATTTTAAAAAAAATATCAAATTGAAAAACTTAATAGTTATTTGTATTCTTTTTTTATCAATAAATTTATATACTCAAAATGAAATTGATTCAATTTATATTAGTCCAAAGAAACTGAAATTAATTAATGACCCTTTAACCCCTTCTAAAGCAGCATTCTACTCATCTATCATTCCAGGATTAGGTCAACTTTATACAAGAAGATATTGGATGATCCCAATAATCTATGGTGGACTAGGTACATCTGCATATTATTATAATTACAACAATAAAGAGATGAATAAATACAGGTCAGCATATAAAAGAAGGCTATCAGGATATTTTGATGATGAATATATGGAAATAATTCCTGAAAATGAGAAATTATTAGAGGGTATGAAATTTCACAGAAGATATAAGGACTTTGCTTTTATTTTTTTAGTAGGAACCTATGTTTTAAATATTATTGATGCCAATGTTGGTGCTCACTTACTTCAATTTAACGTTAGTGAAGATCTATCATTTAAACCTTATATTGAAAGTAGTTATTTTGACTTTTCTCAAAGCGCTGGAATAAAACTAAAAATAAATTTAGATTAAGATGAGTTTGAATGAATGGTTAATATTATTTCTATCTTTTAACTTGATAATTTTTGGAGGATCCCAAAGATTATTTAAAATGTCTGGTGTTGCAAATTGGAAATCTATTATTCCAATTTATAATATTGTAAAACACCTTGATATTATAAAAAGGCCAAGATGGTGGGCAATTCTAGTTTTTATTCCTGTTATTAATTTACTTATGATTCCTGTAATATGGATTGAATTTATTAAGATGTTTAATCACAATTCTAAACTCGACAGAATACTAGTAGTTATTACCTTAGGTTTCTATATTTACTTTGTAAGTTACTTTAGTAACAGAACAAAATACCTAGGTGAAATTTCATTTTCTAATTTTGAAAAATCTGTTGGTTCATTCGTTTTTGCTATTGTCATAGCTACAATTGTTCACAACTACATATTACAACCATTTGTAATCCCAACTGGGTCATTAGAAAAAACATTAAGAGTTGGAGATTTTTTACTAGTTAGTAAATTTCATTATGGTGCACGAATACCTTCAACAGTACTTACTCTTCCGATGGTTCATGATACAATTCCTTTCATTAAAACTAGATCCTATCTTAAGAAACCACAGTTACCATACATGAGAATTCCTGGATTTCAAGAAATTAAAAATAATGATATTGTTGTTTTCAATTGGCCTGCAGACACTGTCAGGAAATTCTTTGTAAAAGAAAAAGGAGTAATTAAGCCTAGAGATAAAAAATCAAATTATGTAAAAAGGGCAATTGGAATTCCTGGAGATTCATTAGAAATTAAGGATGGTATAATCTATGTAAATGGAGAAATAAATTTATTACCAGATAGAGCAAAACCTTTATTTAATTATAAAATTAAATCTAAAAAAGGAATTTCATCAAATAAATTATCTCAACTTAATATTGATGGATTTATTAGAAAATTTGTTATAAAAAACTTATCACAAGCGTCTTTTTCAGAAATATCTGAATACGTTCTAAATTTATCTAACAGGGGTCAAAATGAATATTTAATATATACATCACACGAGGGAATTCCAATTGATTTAGTAACTAACTTAAGACTAGAAATTAGTGAGATAATAGAAAATGAAAAAAATATTAGTTTAACATATGACGATGCCATAATAATTAAAAATTCTAAAGAATTTGATACAGTATTTAGATTAATCGAAAAGACAGAAACTTTAAATTCAAATTTTTTTCCTAATAACAGAAGGTTTAAATGGAATAATGATCAGTTAGGGCCAATATATATTCCAAAAGCAGGTGATTTAATTGATCTTAATATTGAATTACTCCCTGTCTATAAAAAAATTATAACTGATTATGAATTTAACAAGCTTGAGGTAATAGATAATAATATTTTGATTAATGGTGAAATAGTGAACAGTTATTTATTTAAACAAGACTATTATTGGATGATGGGCGATAATAGATATAATTCTGAAGATTCAAGAGTATGGGGTTTTGTTCCATTTGATCATGTACTTGGAAAACCTGTTTTTATTTGGATGAGTATTGAAGGTTTATTTAATGGCATTAAAAATTGGAATTTTAGATGGGATAGAATTTTTACAACAATAGGTCTAGAGGGAAAACCTAGATCCTTTTTACCTCACTTTTTAATATTTATTATTATTTGGCAAATATTAAATTACATTAGAAGAAGAAAAAAAAATTAATCCTTATTTGAATTTTTAAAAAGAAGTTCCTTTTCGTTTTTAGTTAAACTTTCATACCCAGATTTACTTATTTTATCTAGTATACGATCAATATCTGTTTGATCATAGTTCTTTTGCTTAGATTTTATTTTTAAGTTCTTATATAAATTAATTATAAAGTCAAATGGTGAATTTGATAAATTAAAATTTTTAGCATAGTAAAAGCCAAATAAAGCTCCACCAATATGAGCAATATTTCCACCAGCATTATTAAAAGGAATTTGAACTAGACTTAGAATAACATAAAACAATCCCAAATTTTTGAGTTTTACGTTAAAAAAGAAAAGATTAATACTAGTATTAGGAAAATATGTGCACACAAATATAAGAAGAGAGTATACTGCAGCAGATGATCCAATTAATGGTGAAAAAGAATTATTAAAAACAGGAAATATATTATATGAAAATATGAATAATAATCCACCAAAAATCGCTCCATAAAAATAAATTTCAATGAACTTAGCAGTATTAATGAAAGATAAAAAATAATCAGATATAATATATAAAATCAACATATTCCAAAAAATATGAAAGAAATCAACATGAAAAAAAGAATATGTAATTATAGTCCATGGACTCTGAATAATCTGACTAATATTAGGATGTAAATCAAAATACTTTATAAGATTTATTTGATCTAAATTGAATAAAAAAAGAAATGTGTTAGAAACTAGTGGAAGTAAAAAAACAATAATATTAATTATTATAATTTTTTTAAAAATAGGTTGATTTCTAAAATAACTATAACCTAATTCCATCTTCTGTCATTAAATTGATTTTTTTTCCAATACCACATCATAATAAAACCAGTAACAGCACCTCCAATATGAGCAAAGTGAGCTATTGGACCAACAGAATATGAGGTAAACCCAAAGAATAAATCAAATAAAATTAGAAGGGGAACAAGCACTTTAGCTTTAATTGGAATTGGAGGAAATAGTAACATTAACTGAACATTTGGAAATAGCATTGCAAAACCAACTAATATTCCATATAAAGCTCCAGATGCACCCACCATAACTGCCTTATATGATTGGAAACCTGAGTATAATCTTTCTTCACCAACTAATTGAATTATTGATGTATTTAATCTACCTGTATCAAAAAAACTATTTATATCTGCATTACTCAAACCATTTTCACTTAGTAATTTTGTAACTAAATTAACATCATAATGATAAACAATAGTTTGTATCAATACTGCACCAAAACCAGCTGATAAATAATAGAATATAAATTTTTTCTTACCCCACATTTGTTCTAGCGGAGTTCCAAACATCCAAAGTCCGAACATATTAAATAGAATGTGTGAAATATCACCGTGCATAAACATGTGTGTAATAGGTTGCCAAATTATAAAATCTGAATTTTTAGGATAATGCATTGCAAACAAGTCATACATTAATTCACCAAAAACAATTGATGCTACAAAAAAAATAATATTAATTATAATAAGATGTTTTACTATTTCGCTAACTCTACCCATTAAAATTTATTTTCAATATCGTTTTTATTTAAAGTAATAAATATTTGTTGATTGTCTGGTGATAAAAGAGGTTCTTTACAAGAAAAAAGTTGATTTACAAGAAATTCTTGCTCATTTAAATCTAACTTTTTTCCAGTTTTAATAGAAGAACTTTTTGAAAGATTTTTCGCAAAGAAATCTGAATAACTAAAATTTTTAGTTTTATCAAAATCGTTTTCGTGATCAAGGATATCATCAATTATTTGTTCTATAGAATTATTTTCTAATTCAATTGGAACAGACGTAATATTCAGACCAGAATCTGACATTTTATAATTAAATCCTAAAGAACTAAATTCAGATTCAATTTTTTTAAATAAGTTAAGTTGATTCTTTGTTAGTTTTATTTCTATTGGAAAAACTAATTTTTGAGATTCAGATGAACTATCAAAAATTGATTTTAAAAAACTTTCATAAAGAATTCTCTGATGAGCAAGACTTTGATTAATTATAATTAATGATGAAGTACTTTTGGTTACAATATATTTATTAAATATTTGAAAGGTTTTAGTAAATTTCTTGTTTTCGTCTACAAAAGTAGAATCAATATTATTTATTGGTAACTGTGATGTATGTTTCTCAAATATTTCATCATTAAAGAATTTAAAAGGATTAAATTCTGAATCTACCTCAATGTTTGGTATATTTGGATCAGATTTTGTTTGAGTATAAGATATATCCATTGATGAATCTTTTTCAAAATCAAGAACTGGAGTAACCTGATATATTCCAAGACAATGTTTAACAGCTGAATTAATGATTGAATAAAGATTTTGATCATCTTCAAATTTAATTTCTGTTTTATTTGGATGAACATTTACATCAATCATACCTGGATCAATATTAACAAACAAAAAATAACCAGGATAAAATCCTTCTTTTAAAATCCCATCAAAAGAGGAAGATATAGAATGGTTTATAAATTGACTTTTAATTGATCTATTATTAACAAAAATATATTGATTTGATCTAGACTTTTTTGCATATTCAGGTCTAAGAATAAAACCATATAAGTCAGCTATTTGAGTGGATTCATTTAAAGGTATTAAATGTTCTCGAATTTTTTCTCCAAAGATTGAAATTATTCTTTTTTTTAGGGATTCTTTTTTTAAATATAAAATTTCTTCAGTATTGTTTATGAAAGAAAACTCTATTTCATTATGAGAAATAGCAATATTATTAAATACACTCATAATATGTCTTAATTCAACAAAATCTGATTTTAAGAAATTTCTTCTAGCAGGAACATTGAAAAAAATATTTTTAACTTTAATTGAGGTTCCTTTGTCAAAGTTTGATTCATTTTCACTAATAATTTTTCCACCATCAATTTTAATTGCATAACCATTGTCTTCGATTACTTTTGATGATTTCATTTCAATCATTGATATCGAAGAAATAGCAGCAAGAGCTTCACCTCTAAAACCCATGGATCTAACGGAAAAAATATCATCAATCTTATTAATTTTCGAAGTTGCATGCTTTAAAAAAGATAAATGCATATCTTTTTTAGACATACCATCTCCATTATCAATAACTTGAATTAAATTTTTACCTGCATTTTTTACTATAACTTTGATTCTGGTAGAATTTGCATCTATTGAGTTTTCTAATAACTCTTTAAGAACAGAGGAAGGCCTTTGAACAACTTCTCCAGCAGCAATTTTATTGGAAACCTCAATTGGTAAAATTTTAATTATATCAGGCATTAATTGGTGTAGAAAATTGTTAAATCAAAATCTATGATATATAAAAATACCAAAATTAAAAAAACAATAACTAGTATAAGTGTAAGATTAACACCCCTATTTCTTCTATTTCGCATTCTATCTCTCTGATCACTCCAATTCATACCCATATCAATTGAATTATATTGATCTCTATATTTTGAGATCCTTGATTCAAAATTCATTGATATATCCTCTTTTCCTTTATAAAATCGTGGAGTATAATTAAATCTTCTATTTTTATTTAATTTTAACAACTGGTTTACTTAGAATTAATTAAAATCATTTTTAAAGCAGCTTCAGCAGAATCTGCTCCTTTATTTCCAATTTTACCTCCACTCCTATCTATTGATTGTTCAATGTTATTATCAGTTGAGATACATAAAATTATCGGTACTTCAGATATTATATTTAAGTCTTTAATTCCATTTATAACAGCAGCTGAAATAAAATCAAAATGCTTCGTCTCACCTTTAATTATGCATCCCATAGTAATTATTGCATCATAATTCTTTTTAATTAAATTTTTTGTCGCAAAAATTAATTCAAAACTACCAGGAACATATATCTTATCTATATTTTTCTCTAAAACACCATAGTTAGTAAATTTAGATAAAGCAGCTTCAAAAAAGGATTCTGTGATTTCATTATGCCATTCTGAAATCACACAAGCAATTTTCAACTCTTTTGAGTTATTAATATTAATCGATTTTGTCTTAGTTTTACCTGTCCGTTTTGCAGACATATTAATTATTTAAATTTTCTATTCTTCCAAGTTGGACTTCAACAAGAGTTGATTCATATGAGTTAGGAAAGTCATTCTTAATTCTATTTAAAAAATCAATTGCTAATTTATATTTACCAATTTCAGATCCGATTAAAGCAGCTTTAAATAAATACTTGGGAGTAGTGTATATATTGTCATTATGCTTAAAAGCTTTTTGATAATATTCAAAGGCTTCATTTGGCTGATTCAATTCAGAAAAACAATCACCAATAGTACCTAATGAAATTGATTTAAGAAGAATATCATTTGACTTAAATTTTTCTAAATAAATTATAGCATTTCTATATTCTTTTAAATTTAAATAAGACATTCCTATTGAATAATTGGCAAGATTTGAAGCTCTTGTACCAGAGTATTCATCAACTATATCTAAAAATCCAAATTTCCCTTCTCCACCATTCAAAGCAAGATTAAATAAAGAATCAGATTGATTTGATAATAATGCTTGCTCAAAGAAATATTGAGCTTTATTAAGTTCACTTATTGCCTCTTTCTCATTTGGTTCAGATACAAACCTCTCATAACCAAGGTAGGAAACTACGGAAATAGATATTACAGCAATAATTATAAAAATTACATTTTGATTTTTTAAAATCCACTGTTCTGATTTATTTGCGGTTGAGTCTAGTGTGTCGAATACCTCAGCTGTCTGACTTTTATTTACTGTTTGAGTAGAGTTGTTTTTATCTTTTTTATAACCTCTTCTATTAAATGTTGCCATAATAATTTTTTGAATCCCAAAATTAATGTTTTATTTTGAATACTTATTATGTTTTTACACTCACTAAAAATTGATAATTATAAAAACCTTGAGAAATTCAAATTAACTTTTGATAAAAAGATCAATTGTTTTATTGGAAAAAATGGAATTGGAAAGACAAATATTATTGATTCTATATATCATTTAGCCTTCACTAAAAGCTACTTTAATCCTTCAACTTCTCAAAATGTAAAGACTGGATCAGACTTTTTTTCAATAATTGGAGAATTTGAGATTGAAAAAAGAAATGAAAATGTTCACTGTTATTATAAAGTTGGTGAAAAAAAAATTATCAAAAAAAATAGTAAAATATATAAGCGTATATCAGATCATATTGGATTAATTAATCTAATAATTATTTCTCCACATGATAGAAATCTAATAGTAGAAGGCAGTGATATGAGAAGAAAGTTTATTGACTCTGTAATTGGTCAAGTTGATAAATTATATCTTCAAAGAGTTATTGATTACAATAAAGTAATAAATCAGAGAAATTCTCTTTTAAAATACTTTTTTATAAATAGAAAATTTGATTCAGACACAATTGAGTCATACAATCAGCAGTTAATCTCAATTGGTACACCGATTTACAAAGAAAGGTTTAGATTTATGAACTCTTTTATTCCGATATTTAAGAAATATTATTCTGATATAAGTTCAGGAAATGAATTAGTAAACATAAACTATAAAAGCGATTTAAATTCAGGGAGCTTCTCAGAGATTCTAAATGAAAGTTTATCTAAAGACAAATTCTTACAATACACTTCAAAAGGTGTACATAGAGATGATCTTATTTTTACAATAGATAACAATAAAATTAAAAATTTTGGAAGTCAAGGTCAGCAAAAATCTTTTCTTATAGCTTTAAAACTTGCTCAATTTGATTATTATAAAACTAAATTTGGACATTCTCCTATTGTTCTTCTTGATGATATTTTTGATAAATTAGATCAGGAAAGAGTAAGAATGATTGTTCAAATTTTAGAAAAAAAAGAATTTAGTCAAATTTTTATTACAGATACACATATTGATAGAGTTAAGGATGCCTTATCAATGTCAAAAAATAAAGAAGAAATATTTGATCTTGAAAAATTAAATAAAGATGAATAAAAGAGGAGAATTAAAGAAGATTTCAACAATAATTGATGATGTTTTCTCTCAAAAACATTTTAGAATTGGTATAGATAATCTAAAAGTTCAAGAAGCATGGATTAAGACTATGGGAGAAAATATTCAGAAATATACGTATAAAGTAATATATAAAAAGGGCATACTATATGTAAAACTAAAATCTTCGGTTTTGAAGGAAGAGTTGACTTTTGAAAAAACAAAAGTTATTAAACTAATTAACGAAGAACTTGGCAAAGAGTATCTAAAAGACCTTGTAATTAGCTAAAAATTTCATTTTTATCAAAATGAAAATTTATTTCTACATAAGCATTTTCATCACTATCTGATCCATGAACAGCATTTTCACCTTTAGATTTTGCAAATTTTTTTCTAATTGTCCCCTCTTTAGCATCAAGAGGATCAGTAGAACCGATAAGACTTCTAAAATCATCAACTGCGTTTTCTTTTTCTAAAGCTGCAGCTATTATTGGTCCTCGAGTCATAAAACTAACCAAATCATTATAAAAAGGTTTATCAGAATGTATTGAGTAGAATTTTTTAGCCTCATCCCTATTCATCCTTTTATACTTTAACGCAATAATTTTAAACCCTGAATTTTCAATCATGTTAAGAATTGGCAACATATTACCTTGTTCAATTGAATCAGGTTTTAACATTGTAAAAGTTCTATTTGTATTCATGCGGCAAATTTAACAATATCTATCATTAAACAAAGTTTTAAGAATTACTTTATTTTAATTTTCAATATAATATTATATTAGCCCACGCATGGATAAAAAATTACTTGATAACATTAATAAATTATTTTCAATTAGAAGGAAAATTATTTTGATTCCTCATAGCAGTCCTGATGCAGATGCACTTGGAAGTTGTTTAGCACTTTACCATTTTTTTAAAGATCAAAATGATGTAAGTATTATTTCTCCTAACGATTATACAGAAATATTAAATTTTTTACCAGGATCAGAAAATATAATTATTCATGAAAGTAAATTATCTGAAGAACTTTTTAAAAATGCTGATATTATTTTTACACTAGATTTTAATAGTCTTAGCAGAGCAAGAAATTTATCAAGTTTCATAACAAATTCATCTGCCTCAATAATAATGATTGATCATCATGAAAACCCTGACAAATATGCAAATATTACAATTTCAAACCCAAAGATGAGTTCAACATGTGAAATGGTATATAATTTTATAATTACATTAGATAAAAGTAAAATGAACTACGAAATAGCAACATGTATTTATACAGGAATTGTTGCAGATACAGGTTCATTTCGATTCCCGTCAACAACATCTAAAACACTAAAAGTTGGATCAGAACTAATAAATTATGGAGTTAACGTTACAGAGATATTTGAAAAACTTCATAATAATTTTCAGTTTAAAAGATTAAAACTTCTTGGATCAACCATAAACAATTTTAAAAAAATTGATCGATTACCCATCTTATACACCTCTATAAGTGATGAAGATCAAAGATTAAATAATTTTAAAAAAGGTGATAGTGAAGGTTTTGTCAATTTTGGACTAACTGTAATCGGAATTCTTTGCTCAGTTCTTTTTATAGAGAAAAAAGATGAAGGACTAATTAAAATTTCATTTAGATCTAAAGGTGATTTTAAAGTTAATATATTTGCATCAAAATATTTTAATGGAGGAGGTCATGAGCATGCTTCTGGAGGAATATCTAAATTAAGTCTTATAGAAACTGAGAAAAAATTTATCACTGATATTAGACAATATATAAAAGAAAACTATGAATAAGTATCTAATACTACTAATTACAATACTAACTTTAAACTCATGCAATATGAATAATTACTCTGATCTAAATGATGGATTATATGCCGATATTGAAACATCTAAAGGAAATATAATACTTCAATTATATTATGAACAAGTACCAACTACTGTATCAAACTTTGTAGCTTTGGCTGAGGGTAATCATCCAGTAGTTGATGAAGAATATTCTGGAAAACCATATTACAACGGATTAAAGTTTCACAGAGTGATTGAAAACTTTATGATTCAAGGTGGAGACCCAACTGGAACTGGTTCTGGTGGACCAGGCTATCAATTTGATGATGAATTTAGTGATCAGTTTACACATGATGGTCCAGGATTATTGTCAATGGCTAATGCAGGTCCAGGAACTAATGGAAGTCAATTCTTTATTACTCATGTTGAAACACCTTGGTTAGATGGTAAGCATTCAATTTTTGGTAAGGTCAGCTCAGGACAAGATGTTGTTGATAATGTTGAACAAGATGATATAATCAAAAAAGTTAAAATTGTAAGAATTGGTCAAAATGCAAATAATTTTGATGCACCAAAGGTATTTGAGAGCTACATTACACAGAAAAGTGAAGACGATATTAAAAAATTAAAAGCCGAAGAAGATTATATTAAAGAATTAACAGAAGGTATGACCTCGACTGAAAGTGGAATCAAATATAAAATATCAAAAAAAGGAACTGGACCAAATGCTAAGCCAAATAATTTATTATCAGTTCACTACTCATTAAAATTGACAGATGGATCCGAAATCGACTCTTCTTTTAATAGAGGTGAACCTATTGAGTTTACCTGCGGTGTTGGTCAAGTAATAAAGGGATGGGATGAGGCAATGCAACTATTAAATAAAGGATCTAAAGCAACATTAGTTATTCCAAGTGAACTAGGTTATGGTTCTACAGGAGCTGGAAATGGAGTAATACCTCCTAATGCTATGTTGATATTTGATGTAGAATTAGTTGATATTAAGTAATTTTTAAATGAAATACAGGATAATTATTGCACTAGCTCTAATTCCTCAGGTTATTCTAGTTAATTTTTTAAAGGATAATCCGTCATTAATTGACAAATATTATGTTGGCTTCTTCTATAATTCAGTTTTTAATGTAAATACTTTTATTTTCTCAAAAATAAATTTTCCGATTGGAGAAATTTTGTATATCATTATTATATTATTATTTATTTATTTGGTTTATAGCCTCTTATCATTTAAATTCAAAGACTTTATAAATTTACTTGCATTTATATCTGTAATATACTTTTGCTTTTATTCCTTTTGGGGATTAAATTATTTTAGAACTTCATTATCTGAAAAATTTAATATAGAATCCAATTATGAATTTATTGAATTAGACTCTACCATAAAAAAAATAATTATAGAAATTGAAAAGGAAATTAAATTAATTGATGATGAAAATCAAACTATAAATATTGATAAATTTATTAAAGATGAAAATTCTAATATAAAAAAGTCGATAATACCTGAAATTTTTCTTTATCAAAGAGTTTCTGGTCATTTTATACCCTTTACATCTGAAGCAGTTTTTATTGATGATATTCCTGTAGTTGATATTCCTGTAGTAATTTTTCATGAACAGGCTCATCAAATGGGATATGCAGATGAAGCTGAAGCGAGTTTTATTGCATTTACTAAGGCTATTAAAAGTAATTACGCTAATATTAGATATTCTGGTTATTTTAATGCACTAATCAATCTACTTAACGATGTTGTTAAAAGTCATCCTGAAGAGATAGACACTTATACTTCAGAACTAGATGAAAAAGTATTAAATGATATAAACTATTTACAAAATTTTTGGAGTAAATACTCTGATAATATTTTTGATAAAATCAGCAATTTTATTTACGACTTTTACTTAAAGTCAAATAATCAGAAATCAGGAATTTTATCTTATAACCAAGTATCAACATATATTATAGACTTTTTTCAAAGAGATCAATTAGGTAAAATAATCAATTAAATTACTACAATTATTATTTGTAAATTTAGTTAAGTAAAATTGCTAAGTGATAGTTGATAATAAAATATTACCCAAAAATATATTAAATCTATATAAAGATTTATTAGATAGTAGTTATCAAAAGGTATCCTCAAAGGAAAAAAAAATTATTTTAAAATCTCTTGTAATTGCATTCAATGGTCATGATGGTCAATTACGAAAATCTGGAGAACCTTATATTTTCCATCCAATTGAAGTTGCAAAAATAGTTGCGAAAGATATAGGTTTAGACTATGTTTCTATAGCTGCTTCAATTCTTCATGATACAGTTGAAGATACTGATATCACATTACAAGATTTAGAGATTAGTCTAGGTTTAGAAATCTCAAAAATAGTAGATGGGTTGACAAAAATATCTACATTAAAAAAAAATGAAGATTATTCAATTCAAGCTGAGAACTACAGAAAAATGCTTTTAACTCTTCATAGTGATATTAGAGTTATTTTAATTAAAATAGCTGATAGACTTCATAATATGCGAACAATTGATTTTCTCTCAAAGGCTAAACAAGATCAAATGGCATCAGAGTCTCTCTATATATATGGCCCTTTAGCACATAGAGTAGGACTTTACAATATAAAAAATGAGCTTGAAGATTTAAGTTTAAAAATCTTAGAACCCCAAAAGTATAATCTTATTAAAAATAAGATTGATAAAGAACTTGTTAATCAAGAGAAATATGTTGAGTCTTTTAAAAGTTTGATAAGCAATAACTTAGAAGACCAAAAAATAAAATATTCAATATTAGGAAGAAGTAAGTCAATATATTCAATTCATAATAAGATTCAAAAAAAGAATGTTTCATTTGATGAAATATATGATCGTTTTGCAATAAGGATTATCTATAAATCAACTCCTAAAAATGAAAAGTTTATTGCTTGGAAAATATATTCTATAATAACTGATCATTTTACATCAAATCCAACTAGACTTAGAGATTGGATAACACTTCCTAAAACAAATGGATATGAAGCCCTTCATCTAACTGTTGTTGGACCTAAAAATAAATGGGTAGAAATACAGATTAGATCTGAAAGAATGAATGAAATAGCTGAAAAAGGATATGCAGCTCATTTTGGATATAAACACAAAGAATCCAAGAGAAGTGAAGTTGACGTATGGTTAAATAAACTTCAAGAAGTTTTGACTCATGATAATGAACATGCTGTTGATTTTGTTGAAGACTTTAAACTTAACTTTTATTCGAAAGAAATATATGTATTTACTCCAAATGGAGATTTAAAATCTCTAAAAAGTGGTTCTAGTGCCTTAGATTTTGCTTTTCATGTTCATACTCATTTAGGAATTAAAACTAGAGGTGCAAGGGTTAATGGTAAATTAGTTCCATTAAGTCATACTCTAAAGAGTGGAGATCAAGTTGAAATTATTACATCGGAAAATGTTAAGCCTAACGTGAACTGGTTAAATTTTGTAGAAACATCAAAAGCAAAATCTAAAATAAAATCATCTCTAAATGAGGAAAAGAAAAGAATTTCATTAGATGGTAAAGAAATACTTGAAAGAAAATTAAGACAACTAAAAATAAAACTTGATGATAAAGTTTCTGGTCAAATGATGAAATTTTTTAAAATTAATGCCAGTAATGATTTATTTTATAACATTGGCATTGGATCAATTGATAATAAACAAATTAAAAGTTTTGCTAATGACTATAATAGTTATCTCAGTTTCTTTAAGAGAAGAATTGGAACCAATTCTAATAAAAATATTAACGTTAAAGAATCTGAAGATTTTATAAATTTTGACAAACTAGTGTTTGGAAAAGATAAAGAGATGTTAAAATATTCAATTGCAAGTTGTTGCAGTCCTATTCCTGGAGATAAAGTTTTTGGATTCATATCGGTTAAAGATGGAATTAAAGTTCATAAAAAGGATTGTCCAAACTCTATTTCTCTGATTTCAAATTACGCTTACAGAATTATTTCTGCTAATTGGATTGATTCTCAAAATCATACTTTTAATTCAAAAATAGAGCTAAGTGGGATTGACGATATTGGTTTAATTAATAATATAACATCTCTTATATCCAATTCCATGAATGTTAATATGAATAAAATCTCATTTGAAACAAATGATGGAACATTCTCTGGATTTGTAAGTATAGAAGTAAAAAATAAAGTAATTTTAAATAAATTATTAAAAAAACTCAGCTCAATTGATGGAATTGAAAAAGTTTCCAGGAAATAATCAGTTATGATGAAAAATAAAAATAATGATCAAGTAAAAGATGTTTTTACTAATTTTCTTACCCATAAAAATCACAGAAAAACACCTGAGAGATTTAGTATTTTAAACGAGATATACTCACTTGAAGAACATTTCGACATAGATTCTTTATATGAGAAAATGAATAAAAAAAATTATCGAGTTAGTAGAGCAACAATCTATAATACAATAGAGCTTCTTCTTGAATCAGGTCTTGTTCGTAAACATCAATTTGGAGATTCTTTTTCACAATATGAAAAAAGTTACTTTAATAATCAACATGACCACGTAATAATTAAAGATACAGGAGAAGTAAAAGAATTTTGTGATCCAAGGATTGAATTAATTAAAAAAGACATTGAAAAAGTATTTGATATTAAAATTGATGATCATTCACTATATTTATACGCTACAAGTAAAAAGAAAAAATAGATAATTTATGTCTCTAGATCTTTTGTTAGGCCTTCAATGGGGAGATGAAGGTAAAGGTAAGGTTGTTGATGCAATAACTTCAAACTATGATATTATAGCTAGATTTCAAGGAGGTCCTAATGCTGGGCATACTATTGAGTTTGATGGTCATAAACATGTATTACATACAATCCCCTCAGGAATTTTTAATGAAAACTCATTAAATGTAATTGGTAATGGAGTTGTTATAGACCCTGCAGTTTTTCTTGAAGAAATAAATGGTTTAAAAAAGTTTAATACAGATTTAACTAAAAAACTTTTTATATCAAAAAGAGCACATTTAATTCTTCCTACTCACAAAATTATTGATGCTACTTCGGAAGCATCAAAAGGTAAGAAAAAGATAGGATCAACTCTGAAAGGTATTGGTCCAACTTATATGGATAAAACAGGAAGAAATGGAATTAGAGTTGGAGATATTATAGATAATGATTGGGAAAAAAAATATTTTAAACTAAAGAAAAAACATCTTAATATTATTTCAAATTTTCAAGATAAAGTTAAAATTAGTATTAATGAATTAGAGTCAGACTTTTTTAAAGGAGTTGAATGTCTAAAAACATTTGACTTAATTGAAAGTGAAAACTTCTTAAATCAATCAATAGATGATGGAAAAAAAGTTTTAGCTGAAGGTGCTCAAGGATCACTTTTAGATATTGATTTTGGAACATATCCTTTTGTAACATCTTCTAATACAACTTCAGCTGGAGCATGTTCTGGTCTTGGTGTTCCTCCAAATAAAATAAAGAATATTAGAGGAATATTTAAAGCTTACACTACAAGAGTTGGATCTGGCCCCTTTCCTACAGAATTATTTGATTCAATTGGAAAAAAAATTAGAGAAATTGGTAATGAATATGGTGCTACCACCGGAAGAGATAGAAGGTGTGGTTGGCTAGATCTAGTTGCCCTCAAATATTCAATACAGATCAATGGTGTTACAGAATTGAATATAATGAAATCAGATGTTTTAAGCATATTTGACAAAATACTAGTTTGCACATCTTATGTAATCAATGGAGAGGAAATTAACTTTTTTCCATATGATATAAATTCAAAAGAGATAACTCCGAAGTATCAAGAATTTAGGGGGTGGAATACTGATATAACTGAAATAAAAAATGAAGATTCATTGCCTAAGGAATTAATTGATTATATAAAATTTATTGAGTCTTTTGTTAATGTTCCCATTAAATTAATATCTGTAGGGCCAGATCGAACTCAGACAATCATTAGAAAGTAGATGAATAACTTTAAGTATTTATTGATTTACTTACTTATAATTAATTATGTAAATAGTCAAGAACAAAGAACTATTGATATTATTCAAGCTGGCAAATCAATAAGAAATTCTTTAGAATATCCTGGTGCAAATATCCTGCAAAAAGATAATAATTTAAGGGTTATTCTATTTCATGATGGAGCAAGAATTGAATCAGATCTTTCATACTATTATGCGAGTGAAAATTCGTTTAAAGCAAATGGAAAGGTAAATTTTAATCAAGGAGATTCATTAATTCTTACATCTGACTTTCTGGAATACGATGGAACTACTAAAAAAGCCTTTGCTTATGGAAATGTTATTCTTAAAAGACCAGATATGGAACTTGAAACCGACACACTGTATCTAGATAGAATAAAGGATATTGCTTTTTATAATTCTAAAGGAAAAATTGTTGATAATGATAATATTTTAAACAGCAACTCAGGCACTTATTATATGAATTCAAAAAAATATATTTTTAAATCAAATGTAACTATCGATAATCCTGAATATAATGTAAATTCCGAAGAGCTAGAATATTTTACTGAAACTAACAATACATATTTTAATGATAAAACAAAAATTACAGGTATTGATTACACAATTTTAAGTAATAATGGTTTTTATGACACAAATAAACAGAAAGGTTTCTTTAAAGAAAACGCAGTTATCTATTATGATGGCAAGATAATAAATGGTGATAGTATTTTCTTTGAAAATGATAAATCTTATGCCTCAGCTTCTAGAAATGTAAGAATTAATGATACGATAAATAAATCAATTATTACAGGTCATTATGGTGAAATTTTTAGAGATAGGGATTCAGCTATAGTCACAAAAAATGCCCTAGCTGTTAATATTATTAAAAATGATTCTTTATTTATCCATTCTGATACAATTACAATTACGGGTCAAAACGAAAAAAAAATTTTAAAGGGATACTATGATGTTAGAATACTCAAATCAGATATTAGAGGTATATCTGATTCTATTCACTTTAATCAACAAACTGGATTAATAAAGTTATTGAGTAAACCAAAAAATTCAAGATTCTTGAAGGGCCTAAGTGATGAACAAAAAAATAAACTGAACCCAATTATTTGGTTTGGAAAAAATCAAATGACAGGAGACAAAATATTTTTAAAATCTAACATGGCAACTGAACAACTTGATTCACTAATAATTAGAGGAAATGTATTCATGATTCAAAAAGATTCCTTAATTGATGATAGATTCAATCAAATTAAAGGAGAGAAACTTGATGGATACTTTAATGAAGGGAAACTAGAAAACGTTTATGTTGTTAAAAATAGTATTCTTCTGTATTATATGTATTCAGATGTAAGAGAATTTATTGGAATGAACAAAACTTTGGCAAGTTCAATTTTGATTAAATTCTTTAATAATGAAATTTCTGAAGTTTCCTTTTATAATACTCCAGACGGGGAAGTACTGTCTCAAAATAATATTATTTCAAACGAAATGAAACTTCCTGGATTCATTTGGAGAGAAGAAGAGAAGCCCAATAATGTCAGAGATTTATTTAGTGAATCAGACAAAAAGCTTGAAATTGTAAAAATTGATTAAGAAAATATGTTAATTATTTTGTTGAAAATAATTTTAAAGGAGGTTAAATATAGGTAAACTAGATTCCTACCTTAGATTAAAATTATTGGTTGAGCAGTTTGAATAATTCAATATCAAAATTTGAGGAAATGTTAAAGACTAATTCTGTCTTTTATTTTGATTCATCTGACTTTATTAATATATCTCATCACTACATAGATAAAGCGAACTTTTCACTTGCTGAAAAATCAATTAAATTAGGGTTGGAACAACATCCGAAGAATATTGATCTGATGTTATTAAAATCAGAATTATTAATTTTTAATTCTAATTATCAGGTTGCCTATGAAATATTAAACTTTGTTCAAGAAATAGATCCAGAAAACAGAGAAGTTTATCTTCAAAAAGCTACTATTTATTCAAAAAATAATCTAAGTGATGAGGCTATTGAAATTTTAAAAAAAGCTTTATTATTTATTGATGATAAACTTGAAATATGGAATATGATTGGTATGGAGTTTTTATTAAATGAAAACTATGAATCAGCAGTTCCTTTTTTTAAAAAATGTATCGATTACGATAACGAAGACTATCAATCTTTGTATAATCTTATTTTTTGCTATGAAAATCTTGATATGATTGATGAGTCGATTAGTGAATTAAGTTCAGTTTTAGAAAAAAGACCATATTCAAAAATAGCCTGGCACCAACTAGGTAAAATATATAACAAACAACAAAAGTATAAAGAAAGTATTTCAGCTTTTGATTTTGCAATTATATCTGATGATCAGTTTGTTTCTGCATATATTGAAAAAGCTAAAATTTTAGAGAAAGTTGACAAAATAAGTGAAGCAATTATGAATTATAGACTCGCAATTGAATTAAGTGAGGGTAATTCGTTTGTATACTACAGAATTGCAAAATGTTATAGAAAGTTAGATAATAAGAAATTTTTCCTAAACTATATAAAAAAAGCTCTTAGAGAAGAGCCAGGTAATGAAAAAGCATGGGTTTTTTTAATAAAAGACTATTTAAAAAAAAATAATTTCAGACAAGCAAAGTATCTTGCTTTGAAAGCATTGAATAATAATATTAACAGCATTAAGTTACTTAAACTAAATGCTGAAATATATAGAGATATTGGAAATTATAAGGAGGCAATTAAATTTTACAATCAAATTGTAGATTTTAAACAGACTTTATCATGGAAAATATGGAAAGGATTAATTGGGTGTTTATTGAATAGTAAAGAATGGTCAGAACTTCTAAGAATTTCCTTAAGGGCAAAGAAACAATTTCCAAATAAAGCAATACTTGATTTTACAATAAGTGGATGTTTATTGAAAAATGGTAAAATAAATGAAGCAATTTATTTTTATCAAAGTGGAAAAAAGATTTCTCAAGTTCCTGATAAACTTATCAAGTCTTTTCCTGAATTTACTCAAAATAAGACATTACTTGTCTGATTTTTTTAGTTATAATATGTTAAAAAATAATCTTTTTCTTTTTCTTAAGGGTTTAGCAATGGGTGCTGTTAACAAAATACCTGGAGTTTCTGGGGGAACAGTTGCTTTTGTTACTGGAATTTACGAGGATCTTCTAAATTCTATTAAAATGATTAATTTAAAATCTTTAAAACTTTTATTTACCCATGGTTTTAAAGCATTTTATAAAGAAATTAATGGTAAGTTTTTAACTACAGTTTTTGCAGGAGTAATAACAAGTTTCTTCAGTGTATCACTTGTTTTAGACAGGTTAATTCAAAACTATGAAATTTATGTGTTTGGGCTATTTTTTGGTATGATAGTGGGATCATTCTACGTAATATACTATCAACTAGAAAGGATAACACTAAAAAGTTTTGTAGGAATATCAATTGGTATTACTATTGGATTAATAATCAGTTTTGCAGATAATTTTGAAGTTGCAGATTCTAACTTAATAATTTTCTTTTCGGGAATGATAGCTATTTCGGGGATGATTCTTCCAGGTTTATCTGGATCTTATCTACTTCTTTTGATGGGTAACTATACATTAATAATGGTTGATTCAGTAAACGCATTATACTTTACATTGATTGAATTATTTTCTTTTGACTCTAGTTTTATATATGATACTGAGAGATTATATCTTTTAAAAGTATTGATACTATTTACCATTGGATCTGTTTCTGGTTTAATCTTTTTATCAAATATTTTAAGTTCCTTGCTCAAAAATTTTAAAACAATTACAATTTCAATTATAGTTGGATTTATAGGTGGATCTCTTTTTGGTCTTTGGCCATGGAAAAAAGAAAACACTTATGGTGAAGTTTCTTTATTTTTACCTGATTTTTCCTCAACTGAAACCTGGATCACTGTATTTTATATTTTTATTGGTATTTTGGCTGTAGTTTTATTAGAAAGATTTGCAAATAAACATTGAAAAAAAATAAACAGTTTGGATTAATCGGAAAGGATATTGAATATTCATTTTCAAGAAAATACTTTTCAAATAAATTTAGTTCCAGTAATAAATTTTCAGGTTATGATTATAAAAACTATGATATTCAATCTTTAGATCAAATTAAAACTCTTTTTAAGAACAACTTTGATGGACTAAATGTTACGATACCATATAAAGAAAAAATTATCAAGTATTTAGACAGTTTAACAATTGAAGCAAAAGAAATTGGAGCAGTTAATACTATTTGTTTTGAGAATGGAAAAAAGATAGGCTACAATACTGATTTATTCGGATTTTCAGAATCACTGAAAATAAATAATATTAATAATATAGATAATGTATTGATTCTAGGAACTGGTGGCGCTGCAAAAATGATTAAATTTTTCTGCAAGAAAAATAAAATTTCATTCAATATAGTTTCAAGACAAAAATCCGATAATTATTTGTCTTATGCTGATATCAACTGTAATTCTTTTTCTAATAATTCATTAATAGTTAATTGCTCACCAGTTGGTACATATCCAAATATTAATCAATGTCCAAAAATACCCTATGAATGTCTCAATAAAGAAAATATTCTATTTGATTTAGTCTATAACCCTTCGGAAACACTTTTTATGAAAAAAGGGAATGAAATTGGATGCAAAACATTAAATGGTCTAGATATGTTAAGATTTCAAGCTGAAATGTCTTGGAAATTATGGACAAATTCAACCAAATAGGATTGCAATTTTTTTTTGTTAATTTTAGTGAATAAATAATATCAAATAAACTTAATGAAAGACTCGAATAAAAAATCGATTAAGTCTTCATCGGATTCTGAAAATCCAGTTAAAAAAATAATTCCTAAAATGCCTGAGGACAAAAGAACTAAGGCATACAAAGAATGGTTATTAAAATATGGTGATCAAAAATCAGAATCAAATGATATCCCTGAAATGCCTTCAGACAAGAGAACTAAGGCATACAAGGAGTGGATGAAGCAATACGGTGATCAAACATTAAATGAGAAGAAAGAATCTAAAAAATCAATAAGTAAAGTAAAGAGAAGCGGGAAGATTAATCTGTCTGATCTTATTGATTCTTTTATCGATTATACCAATTTAAATGATTGGTTTCAGAAAAGAAAAGAAATTGAAGATTTAAGATCGAAAATAAATTTATTATTAAAAACATCTGATCCAGATTCTGTTGAAAATAGAAAACTAAAGTCTAGTTTTTTTCAGACATTAAAGAACTTTTCAAATAAAAAGAGAAAATACTTCAATGATTTAAGTTCTAATCAAAAAGAAAATCTTCTTAAAAGACAAGAGTTAATTGAAAAAATTAAAAGCTTAATTTCAGTTGATGAAAATCCAAATAACCTATATTCAAAATTTAAAGTTTTAAAAGAGAAATGGCATAACACTGGTCAAGTTCCTATTTCAGATAGAAACAATATCTGGGAAACATATAGACATCATGTTAGCAAATTTTATGACTTTCTTCATCTTAATAGAGACCTAAGAGAACTTGATTTTAAACATAACTTCGAAGAAAAGTCAAAAATTATTGAGAGAGCTGAGAAGCTAGATGAGATTGATGATATTATGAAAGCATCAAGAGATCTAAATGATCTTCATAGATTATGGAAAAACGAGCTAGGTCCAGTTTCTAGAGAACATAGCGATGATTTATGGGCTAGGTTTCAATCAGCATCTCACAAAATTCATCAGAAAAGACAAAATTTTCAAAAAGAAATATCCACAATTCAAGAAACAAATTTTGAAAAAAAACAGAATGTTTTAATTAATATGAGAGGTTTATTATCTAAACTTCCTGTAACACATTCTGAGTGGCAGAATAAAATAAGAGATTTTGAAAAATTAAAAACTGAATTTCAAAGTATAAAAAATCTTCAAAGAAATAAAAATAAAAAAACATGGAATGATTTTAGAATTACTACAAAAGAATTTAATCTAGCTAAAAATAACTTCTACAAGAATCAAAAAAAGGAATTAAAAATAAGTATAGACTCCAAAAAGAAATTAATTGAAGAGGTTTCAAATATAATTGAAAGTAACAAAATTTCAGAAAACTCTAAAAGGTTAAAGATAATTCAAGAAGAATGGAAAAAGATTGGATATCTTCCAAGAAAAATTTCTAATTCATTATGGAATGAGTTCAAACCACTAGTTAATAAATATTATAACATTCTTAAGTCAGGTGATATGAATCTCGCAGATGAAGAGCAAGAAATATTTGATAAAAAGTCTAAGTTTATTGATAAAATTAAATTTTCAAAAAAGAAATTTACTTTAGATGAATTAAATAAGACTTTTAGATCTATAATTACAGAATTCACTGATATAGGAGAAGTTAATCTAAATACTTCAAATGTTTTAAATAAAAATATAATTAAGAAAATATCATCAATTATTAGTTCATTAGATTTTGGTAAAGATGAAAAAGATAAATTAATTTTTGAACTAGAAATTGAGCTATCCAAAAATGATACTGAAGAAATTAATAAAAAAATTATGTTTATTAAAAGAAAGATATCTGATCTAGAAGATGAATCTAATCAATATCAAAATAACTTAGAATTTTTCTCTAATTCAAGTACTGAAAATCCTTTATTTAAAAACGTTTCAATTAAATTAGAATCCATTAAAAATAAAATTGAATACTGGAAAGTTAAATTAAGAACAATTCAAAAGGTTTAATTTTCTTTTTTATAAAATTTCATATCATACTTCATATCAATATCACCATTTGAAATAAGATTTAATTCCTTTTTAATTAATTTTCTTGTTTTATATGAAAGTTTATCAGTGAAAAGAAGTCCATTTAGATGATCATGCTCATGTTGAATAACCCTCGCTATTATTCCTGAACAATGCATTTCATGAGAAACAAAAAATTGATCTAAAAATTTAATTTTAATGATACTTTTTCTTACAACATTTTCTGAAATATTTGGAATACTAAGACATCCTTCTGGATAAATAAAATCTTCACCTGCTTCACTTATAATCTCTGGATTAATAAAAACTTGTTGCATGTTAGTTAACTCCTCTGATTTAAAGTTTTCTTCTTCTTCAAAAAAAGAAAAATCTGCTACAAAAATTGATTTAGAGACTCCGATTTGAGGAGCGGCTATTCCTACTCCTTTTGCGTTATACATTGTTTCCCACATATCATCTATCAATGAGGTTAACTCATTTGATTCATTTATATTAATTATGGCTGCCTTTTTCTTTAGAATCGGATCACCATATGCAATAATAGGGCGTATCATGTATTTTTCTTTATCAAATAAGATTCTAGAATCAAAGATGCACTAATTTTATCTATAATTGATTTATTCCTTCTTTTTTTTTGATTAACTCCAGATTGATTTATTATCACGCTTGACATCTTTGAAGTATATCTTTCATCAATTCTCTCAATTTTAATTTGTGGAAATAGTGATTTAATTAATTTACTAAATTCTATTATATCAATTTCTAATTCATGAAGTTGATTGTATAGGTTTAATGGTTTACCAATAATTATTTTCTCTATTTTTTCTTTTTTTATTAAATCTTCCAAAAAACTAATTATTTTATTTGTTTCAATTGTTTCTAATGGAAAAGCAATAACTTTATTGTTATCAGAAATAGAAACACCTATTCTCTTCTTTCCATAGTCAATACCAAGATATTTTGTATGTTGTTTATTTAACAAGATTCTAACTTTTTGAATATTTTAATTAAAGGTCTTTAGAATTAAATTCAATACTTTTACATGTAAAATTATTAAAAATTGAACAACGAACTTAAAAATGCTTTAAATGCCTTGAAATCAGGAGGAATTGTTCTATACCAAACTGATACAATTTGGGGAATTGGATGTGATGCCTTATCTGATGTTGCGGCTCAAAAGATTTTTAAAATTAAAAAAAGAGACAAATCAAAAGCACTTATTTGTTTAGCTTCAAGTTTTGAAATGATAAAAAAATATGCTTTAGTAAAGGAAGTCGATAATTTTATTGAAGTCTCTAAACAAACTCCCACAACATTTATATTTGATAATCCTAAGAAAATTTCAAATTATGTTACAGCAAATAAAGACACCGTTGCATTTAGAGTACCTCATAATAGTTTTTGTATAGATTTAATAAAATTATTTGGTAAACCTATCGTATCAACATCAGCAAACGTTTCAGGACAAAAAGTACCTTTAAATTTTTCTGAGATAGATTCTCATATTAAAGATAATGTTGATTATATAGTTAAAAATGAAAAAAATAAAAATTCTTTTTCGTCATCTAGAATCTTAAGGTTAAATGATGATGGCAGCTTTTATAAAATTAGATGAAATCTTACAATAAAAAAATATTAGAATCAATCAAACTTGATGTTTTTGAGATTATCTCTAATGAAGCTGATAAACTAAAGCTAGAAACATATGTCGTTGGAGGATACGTAAGAGATTTAATACTAAATAAAAAACTTAAAAAGGATATTGATATTATGTGTGTTGGATCAGGAATTGACCTTGCAATTCAAGTTCAAAAAAGAATTAATCCAAATATGAAAGTAAATATTTTTAAGAGGTATGGAACAGCAATGATAAATTATGAAAATTATCAGATTGAGTTTGTAGGATCAAGAAGAGAATCATATTCAAAAGACAGTAGGAATCCAAATGTAGAATATGGTAGTTTTATTGATGATATGTTAAGAAGAGATTTTACTATTAATACACTTGCAGTAAGTTTAAATAAGGAAAATTATGGAGAACTAGTTGATACATTTAATGGTATTAATGATATAGATAGAAAAGTTATTGTAACTCCAAAAAACCCTGATAAAACATTTTCAGACGATCCATTAAGAATGCTTAGAGCTGTAAGGTTTTCATCTCAACTAGGATTCAATATTGATGATAATACCAGAAAATCCATAAAAGAAAATTCTAAAAGATTAGAAATACTTTCTCCAGAGAGAATAGCAGATGAAGTTAACAAAATACTCATGTCAAATAATCCATCTGTAGGTTTTATTGAACTTGAGAAATTAAACTTACTTAAATATATAATACCAGAGTTAATTGATTTAAAAGGCATTGAGGAGATTGAAGGGCAAACACATAAAGACAATTTTTATCACACGCTTGAAGTTGTTGATAACATTTCGTTTACTACTGATAATCTTTGGCTTCGTTGGGCTGCACTTCTTCATGATATTGGAAAAGCTCCTACAAAAAAGTTTCATAAAAAAATTGGATGGACTTTTCATGGTCATGAGTTTATAGGCTCAAAAATGGTAAGAAAAATATTTGAAAGACTAAATCTCCCTTTAAATGATATATTAAAATATGTTCAAAAAATAGTTATGATGAGTTCAAGGCCAATTATTATATCAGACGATATAGTTACAGATTCTGCAGTTAGAAGATTAATTTATGATGCAGGTGACTCTATTGAAGATCTATTAACACTTTGTGAAGCTGATATTACAACTAAAAATGAAGAAAAATCTAAAAAATATCAAAATAACTTTAAAGTTGTAAGAAAAAAAATTTTAGATGTAGAGAAAAAAGATAATATAAGAAACTTTCAACCACCTGTATCAGGGGAAATAATAATGAATCATTATAAAATAAAACCATGTAAAGAGATTGGTTTAATTAAAGAAAAAATTAAAAATGCAATTTTAGATGGAGAAATTAATAATGACTACGATCAGGCATTTAAACTAATGTTACGGATCGGCGACGAAATGGGTTTAAAAGATGATTAAACTTCATAACATTACTATCATTACAATTATTATAGTTTACCTAGTAATATTAGCTGGCGGTATAGTTAGAATGACTGGTAGCGGAATGGGTTGTCCTGACTGGCCCAAATGTTTTGGATATTTAGTCCCACCAACTGAGAGATCACAGCTAGATTGGAAATCACAATATAGGTATAACAAAAATCAAATTATTATAATTGAAGATGATTTGTTTTATGCACTTCAAAATTTTACTTCATCAGATAAATTCAATATGTCTAATTGGAATAAATACACTAAACATGATTACTCAAAATTCAATGTTTATCATACATGGATAGAATATATTAATAGACTTATTGGTGCAGTTGCTGGATTATCAGTTTTAATACTATTTCTTAACTCATTTAAATTTATAAAAAAAAGAAAAATGATTTTTGGATTATCACTAATTTCATTACTAGCAATATTATTTCAAGCATGGTTAGGTAAAACTGTAGTTGACAGTAATTTAACTGCAAATACAATTACATTACATATGTTAATGGCAATAATACTATTATTTATATTATTCTCAATTCTAGCTTTAGTTAAACCAACTAAACCTAGAATTAATATTCCAAGGAGTACTTCTATATTTGTAATTATTTCAATAATTCTATTGCTTATTCAAGTTTTAATTGGTACTGAGGTTAGAAAGTTTATTGATATCCAAATGGAATTATTTAACTACACAGATAAAAATAAATGGATTCAAAATATTCCAATTACTTTCAGTATTCACAGAAGTTTCTCATGGATAATAATTATCATTAATTCTATAATTTTTTATAGAATTAAAAAATTTGGTATAAATTCAAAAGTGGCTAATTCTATATTTATATTAATTTTTCTTCAAATACTATCAGGAATAATTATGTATTATTTTGATTTTCCATTTTCATCTCAACCACTGCACTTATTAATTTCAACAATTATTATTGGGCTTCAATTTTATTTCTTAATACTATATAATCAAAAAAAAAATGCTATTAAAGTTTAGAATAATATTAAATGTAAAAGAAGATGTATTAAGAGATATTATAATAGACTCAAATATTAAACTTATTGAGTTTAGCAGAGTTATCTCGAATACATTTGGATTTGATTCCTCTGAAATATCAACATTTCATTATTCAAATCAAGATTGGGAGCAACTGGAAGAGATAAAAATCTTTAAAATTGATGATGACGATGAAATTATGGATAATGTACCGATTTCCAACTTTTTTATTTCAGAAGGTGATAAACTGATTTTCATCTATGATTTTTTAAATTACTGGACGTTTTTTGTAGAATTATATGATTTAGATGATATTATAAAAATAGATAAAGATTTTAATATTTTAAATTCAATTGGGGAGGTTCCCGACAAACCACCCTCTAACATTTTTGATTCAACTAAAGATTCAAACGATATAGAATTTGATGATAATTATACAGATTAATGAGTTTTGAATTAACATCAGAATTTAAGCCTACTGGTGATCAACCAGATGCAATAAAAAGTATTATTGATTCTTTCAATAACAATCAGAAACATGTAACTCTTCAAGGGGTTACTGGATCCGGAAAAACATTTACAGTTGCAAACGTTATTGAAGAGATAAAAAGACCAACTCTGGTATTAGCTCATAATAAGACTCTTGCTGCACAACTTTATTCTGAATTTCAAAGCTTTTTTCCTAATAATGCAGTTGAATATTTTGTTTCTTATTATGATTATTATCAACCTGAAGCTTATATTCCTTCATCTGGACTATACATAGAAAAGGATTTATCCATTAATGAACAAATTGAGAAATATAGATTAAGCGCAACCTCATCACTGTTATCTGGGAGAGATGATATTATTGTTGTTGCATCAGTATCATGTATTTATGGAATTGGAAATCCTTTAGAGTTTAAAAAACATGTAATTAAGATATCTGTAAATGATGAAGTTAAAATTTCTAAACTACTTACACAATTCGTCAAAAGTCAATATTCTAGATCAATAAATGAACTTAATCGTGGAAGTTTTTCAGTTAGAGGTGATGTAATAGATATTTATCCCAGTTATTCAGATATTTATTACAGAATTAACTTCTTTGGTGAAGTAATAGAGAGTATTGAATCAGTTGATCCATTGTCAGGCAATAAAATTGAAAATTTTGAAAATTTAAGAATTTTTCCTGCTATGATATTTGTTACATCTGAGACAAGTATAAAATCTGCGATAAACAGTATTGAATTTGATCTAGAAGAGCAGGTTAATCATTTTGATAATTTTGAAAAAAAAATTGAAGCAAAAAGGATTCGAGAAAGAACAGAATTTGATCTCGAAATGATTAAAGAACTTGGATATTGTTCGGGTATTGAAAATTATTCAAGATACTTGGATGGAAGAAACCCTGGAACTAGACCATTTTGTCTTCTAGACTATTTTCCAGAGGATTATCTAATGGTAATAGATGAAAGCCATGTTACAATTCCTCAAGTTCATGCTATGTATGGAGGAGATAGAAGTAGAAAAGAAAATCTAGTTGAATATGGTTTTAGGCTCCCAGCTGCACTCGACAATAGACCATTAAAATTTGAGGAATTTGAAGATCTTCAAAATAATGTTCTTTATGTTAGTGCAACTCCCGCAGATTATGAGTTAAATAAATCTGAAGGACTTTTTGTTGAACAAATAATAAGGCCAACAGGTGTTCTAGATCCAATTATAGAAATTAGAAAATCAGAAAATCAAATTGATGATCTAATTGAGGAAATTCTTCAAAGAGTTGAAAAAAATGAAAGAGTTCTTGTTACTACTTTGACAAAACGAATGGCTGAGGAACTTACAAAGTTTCTTCATAAATCTAAAATAAGAGCAAATTATATTCATAGTGATATTGATACTCTTGAAAGAGTAGAAATAATGCAAAACCTTAGAAAAGGAATATTTGATGTTTTAGTTGGGGTTAATTTATTAAGAGAAGGGCTTGATTTACCTGAAGTCTCATTAGTAGCAATTTTAGATGCTGATAAAGAAGGGTTTCTAAGAAGTCACAGATCTTTAATTCAAACTGTTGGAAGAGCTGCTAGAAATATTAACGGAAAATCCATAATGTATGCTGACGTAACTACTGCTAGTATGGATAAAACTATTGAAGAGACTAAATATAGGAGACAAAAGCAAGAAGATTACAATAAAAAAAATAATCAAGTTCCTAAACAAATGGAAAAATCATTCAGTAATACTTTTGAAAAGATTTCTGAAATTGTTACTACAAATTATGAAGATTTTGAAGATGAAATTAAAAGCTATCATAATAAAAATCAAATAGAAAATAAAATAAAGGAACTTAGAAAAGAGATGGAGAGGGTTGCAAAAAAACTTGATTTTATTAAAGCTGCTGATTTAAGAGATAAGATTGAGTTTTTGAAAAAAAAATTAAAATAAAAAAGGTGCATCAATAGATACACCTAATTTAGGATTATTAAACAGATTCTTATGTAATATCAATTAGTCTGTTTGGTTTAGTAATACTATCTTTTTTCTTAGTCAATTTTATTTTTAAGATTCCATTTTTATAAGTGGCCTTTATTTTATCTAAATCAACTGAATCAGGAACTCTAAATGATCTTTGAAATGATGAATAATCAAATTCATTTAATCTCATATTTTCATTATTAATGCTTGATTTTTCAGAAGAAATCACTAAAACTTTATCATTTAATTCAATTATAAAATCATCTTTTTTCATTCCTGGCACTGCAAGATCAATTTCAAAAGAATCATTATTCTCTATTGAATTAACTGATGGTAAAGAATTACCTCTATTAAATAGGTTCATTCCAAAGTCATCATTAAGAAATTCATTCATTAACGATGGAAAAACATTGTTATTATTATATTTTACTATTCTCATAATTTTATTTTTAGTTAAACATTTTGAATTATAAATTCAGTAAATAATAGTCAAATAGAATACCATTTAATTATTTATGACAAAATGTCTTAAAAAATGAAATAATAATGACTTTATGTCATCTAATGGCAGATTGCACCTTGTTTGCTACCTCATCAAAAGTAATAGCAGAAACAACATTGAGACCGGAATTATCAATTATTTCCTTCGCCATATCTGCATTTGTCCCCTGAAGTCTAACAATTATCGGAACATTAATATCATCTAAATTTTTATATGCTGAAACTATTCCCTCAGCTACACGGTCACATCTAACAATCCCACCAAATATATTTACTAAAATAGCTTTGACATTGGAATCTCTGAGAATTAACCTAAAGGCTTTCTCAACTCTTTCTTTATCAGCTGTACCACCCACATCAAGAAAGTTAGCTGGCTCAGCACCTGCTAATTTAATAAGATCCATTGTTGCCATAGCTAAGCCTGCTCCATTCACCATACAACCTACATTGCCATCTAAATCAACATAATTTAAACCATTTTCTCTAGCTTCTACCTCAGTAGAATTTTCTTCATGTAAATCTCTCATTGATTCATACTCTTTATGACGGAAAAGGGAATTTTCGTCAATGGTTACCTTTGAATCCACAGCTATTATTTTATCATCAGAGGCTTTTAGTACTGGGTTAATCTCAAATAATGATGCATCAGAGCTTATATAAGCTTGGTAAAGATTTGTAATAAATATTGTCATATTTTTAAATGCCAATCCTGTTAAACCGAGATTAAAAGCAATTTTTCTTGATTGAAATGGCAATATTCCAGTTCCAGGATCAATTTCTTCATTAAAGATTAAATCTGGTGTATTTTCAGCAACAGCTTCAATATCAACCCCTCCCTCAGTAGAATAGACAATCATGTTTTTTGATGAAGATCTATTTAGTAAAACTGAAATATAGAATTCCTTTCTATCAGAATTACCATTGTAATAAACATCTTCAGCGACAAGTACCTTTCTTACTAATTTACCTTCTTTAGATGTTTGAGGTGTAATAAGGTTCATTCCAATAATTTCAGATGAAATTTTTTCAACCTCATCTAAGCTTTTTGCAATTCTAACTCCACCACCTTTTCCCCTTCCACCTGCATGAATTTGTGCTTTTATCACAAAGATACTTGTACCGGTTTCTTCTGAAAGTTTTTTTGCACATTCAACAGCTTCTTTTGGAGAATAAGCAACATAACCTCTTTGAATTGAAACATTGAAGTCGTTTAGTAAATTTTTACCTTGATATTCATGTAAATTCATGTTGACAAATATAGCTACAAAACTTAAGAAACTTGATTAATTTTCAAATCTGATTTATATTTTTGATATAAAATGTAATATGAATAATGAAAAATTAAAAGAGGCTGAAATAAAATTCGGAAATCCATTGTATGTATACGATCTATCTGTAATTGAGAATCAGTTCAAAGAACTTAATAATGGATTTAGAAAAATTTCAAATTTTAAAATAAACTACGCCGTTAAATCTCTATCTAACATTTCAATTTTAAAATTTATGAAAAGACTTGGGACTGGTCTTGATACAGTTTCAATAGAAGAAGTAAGAATCGGTCTTTCTTGCGGTTTTAAAGAAGATGATATAACATTTACACCAAATGGCGTAAGCTTTAAAGAAATAGAAGAAGCATACAATTTAAAAGTTAAAATTAATCTAGATAGCTTGGAGAGCATCAAAGATTTTTCAAAAAAATACAACTCGTATCCAATTTCAATAAGAATTAATCCAAATATTTTAGCTGGAGGAAATAAAAATGTTAGTGTAGGACATAATCAATCAAAGTTTGGTATTCCTTTAGATTATATAGATGAGATAATTGAAATGGAAAATAAAAACAAAATAATCATCGAAGGAATTCATATTCATACTGGAAGCGACATTGTAAAACTAGATAAGTTTGAAAAAGCATTTAAAAAAATTTTTTTAATTGCCAAGAAATTTAAAAATATAAAGATCTTAAATTTTGGTGGAGGTTTAAAAGTCCCTTATTTTCCTAAAGATTCAAAAACAAATATTTTAAACTTATCAAATTCAATTCAAGCTTTAATAAAAGAGAATCCTTTTGTTGAGAAAAATAATGTTAAAATTATATTTGAACCCGGTAAGTTTCTTGTTGGAGAAAGTGGTTATTTTTTGACTAAAGTTAATTATATTAAGAAGACTCCTAATAAAGTTTTTATTCAACTAAATTCTGGATTCAATCATTTTATAAGACCTATTTTTTATAACTCGTTCCATGAAATAATAAACATTAGTAATCCAAATGATAAAAAATATGAATATGATGTGGTAGGCTATATATGTGAGCAAGATAATTTTGCATTAAAAAGAAAAATTTCAAAAGTTAGAAAAGGAGATGTATTATGTTTTAAAAATGCTGGAGCCTATTGTTTTAGTATGTCAAGTAATTACAATTGCAGAGTAAAACCAGCTGAAGTCTGCATATGGGAAAATAAATTGATGAAAATAAGAGAGCGGGAAAATTTAGATGACATATTAAATGGTCAGATTGATATTTTTAATATTTAGGTCTTTTACATTTAAATTAGTCAATTATAATAAGTATTTTTAGCAAAATTTGATTATGAAAAAAATCCTGCTTCTTTTTACACTAATTATCTTTAATTTTATCAACGGTCAACAAGGACTTCAAACCTTAGGTGGGAACGCACAAATTGCATTAACTGACTTTGCGAACAAAAGAACCTCTTCCCCGCCTCCACTTAATATTCAAGGTAGTCAATATTTTGAGTTGGATTTTAATAAAAGCGAATTAGACTATTTCGGAAGAAGAATTGAGGATAGTGGGTATATGAGATACAATGCTTTTAGAGATGAAATTGAAATGGCTGATACTCCCTATCAATCTAGCTCAGATCTAATTTTAATCAAAAGCAAAGATGTTGTACCAACTATTAATGGAGATAGATTTGAATATCTTCCATACAGGATTAACAAGGAAAATACAAAAGTTGGTTACTTAATAAAGATATATGAGGGAACAAAATATATTGCCTACATAAATAAGTCTAAAAAATTTATGGAAGCAAAAATTGCTAGAACATCTCTTGAAAATTCTTTTCCACCAAGATATGTTGACGATAGTAAGATCTATATAAGCATCTCTGGAAACACTGCTATTGAAATTAAAAATTCAAAGAAATCAGTCCTGAAGCTATTCGGTAACCAAGTCAATTTAAAGAAGTTTATAAAGTCTGAAAAGATTAGATTTGATTCTACTGAATCACTGATTAGAGTTTTAAAATTTTTAGACAACTAAATTTTTAGCTTAATTTTTAGTAACTATTTATACACCCAACTTAAATTTATTTTAACAAACATTTAATGTAAATTTTTATTTTAATAAAAAAATGTATATTTGTAGGCTTACGTGAGAACGTATTTACAATTGAATTTGCTTGAACTAACGAATGTTAATTCACATTTTCATTATGTTTTTCTCGTGTAAAATTAATTTTAACTAGTTTTTAACATTAAAATTGTTAACAAAAATTTAAACAAATTATGAAGATATCAAGAATATTCTTTGTTTTCTTACTGACTGCAAGTTTTGCATTTGGACAGAAAACAGTTACGGGTGTTGTTTCTGATCCTGACGGTTTACCATTACCTGGTGCAACTGTTGTAATTGATGGAACAACTATTGGTGTAACTACTGACTTTGATGGAAATTATTCTATCTCTGTTGATGAAGGTGAATCTTTAATATTTAGTTTTGTTGGATATGCAACGCAATCTGCTGTTGTAGGTAGTCTAAATACACTAAATATATCTTTAGCTGAAGGAAATCAGTTATCTGAGGTTGTTATTACAGCACTTGGTCTAGAGAGAGAAGCACGTTCGCTTGGTTACGCAGTTACAACTGTTGGTTCTGAGGAAATTGAACAAAAGGGTGTTGCAGATGTTGCAAGAGCTCTTACTGGTAAAGTTGCTGGTGTAAATATTACAAACACAACAGCTACTTCTGGTTCAGGTACCAATATTATTATTAGAGGTATGACATCTATTACTGGTAGTAACCAGCCTTTATTTGTCGTTGATGGTGTACCATTTGATGCATCAACCTCTGGTGAATCTGGATCTTTCTGGAATGGTATTACATCATCTAGTAGATTTTTAGATTTAGATCCTAACAGCATTGAAAAAGTTGATGTACTTAAAGGATTAAGTGCAACTGTACTTTACGGTCAGCAAGGTAGAAATGGTGTAATTCTTATTACCACTAAAAACGGATCTTCTGCTCCGTCATCAAAAGGAACTGAAGTAACAGTAAGTCACAGTACATTTATTAATGAGCCTGTGCTTCCTGACTATCAGAATGATTATGGTGGAGGTTTCCATCAATTATTTGGATTCTTCTTTTCTAATGGTGGACCTAATTTTGATCCAGCTATTAATGATCCAAGACAGTTTGGCTCATACTTCCTTAGAGAAGATGAAAATAACGTATATGTTAAACATCCATATGATTACATAAATGACAGATCACTTGTTGAGCCTGAATTTTCTGATATTGTGGGTACTGAATATGCATATAGAAATTATAGAGGTGTAGAAAACTTTTTTGACAATGGATTAATAAACACGACATCTTTGAACTTAAGAAGTTCTGGAGATAACGGGTTTTTTAACATGTCATTTGGTAGGACTGATGATGAAGGTTTTACACCTAATAACCGTTTAAGAAAAACTAACTTCGGAGTTGGTGGTAAAGCAACATTAGAAAATGGTCTTGTAATTGGTGGAACTCTTAACTATGCCAATACAGATTATACAACACCTCCTATTGCAGCTTCACTTGGTAGTGGATCTGTTAGTAGTTATACATCATCAATCTTTGGAGATGTTATGTATACTCCTAGAAGTGTTGACTTAATGGGATTACCTTATATAACTTCAGATGGTAGGTCTGTATACTATAGATCTGGTAATGATATCCAAAATCCAAGATGGACTGCTGAAAATGCTTTTGATACAGAAGCTATTCATCGTACATATGGAAACTTCAATGTTTCTTACAATTTAACTGATAACATTTCATTAAGTTATGTATATGGATTAGATAATACTGCATTGTTCCAACAACATGCTCAGAATAAGGGTGGTGTTGATGGAAACTCAACTGGTATATATGTTACTGGTGACAATACTAATACTATTCAAAACCATAACTTTAGATTATCCTACAGTGGAGATATAAATGATAACTGGTCTGTGAATGGTCTTATTGGTGGTGCTGCAAACAGAGCAGTATATTCTTCAAGAACAACAACCAGTGAAAATCAATTAGTTTTTGGTGTTTTAAAACACTTTAACTTTGTTTCTCAGTCAGGTTCAAGTTATGATTCTGAACAAAATATTTATGGTCTATTTGGTGATTTAAGTTTTAATTACAAAGACTATTTATACTTAAATGTAACTGGTCGTCAGGATTGGAGTTCAACAATGGAAGCTGAAAACAATACTTTATTCTACCCTGGTGGTAGTGTGTCTTTTATTGCTACTGATGCTTTACCAGAACTTCAGAGTGATGTTTTAAATTATGCAAAAGTAAGAGTTGGATATGGACAGTCTGCAGGATTTGCTAATCCATACAGAACTAGATCTTTACTATCATTAAATGCAAAAGCATTTGATCAGGGATCTGGAGTAGTTCAATCTAATACTACATCTAACACTCTTGGAAACCAGGCTCTTGAGCCAGAATTAATTTCTGAATTAGAGGTAGGTGTTGATACTAGATTATTCAACTTCTTAAACTTCAATGCATCATTATATGATAAGACTACTACAAATTTAATTACAACTAGAACTCTTCCAGGTTCAACTGGATATACTAGTACAACTGTTAACGCTGGTAAATTAAACGTTAAAGGTGTAGAGGTTGATTGGAGTGCTAATGTAGTTTCTACAGAAGATTTAAGATGGAATATTTCAGGTAATTTTACAGCTGAAGAAAACTTAATTGAAAGTTTAGGTGAGGGTGTTACTGAATTTACTTATACTCCGGTTGTAAGTAGTGGAAGACCTCAAAACTATGCAATTGTTGGTTATCCTTTAGGTATGATGAAAGCTGCTGTTAGACAAACTAACGATGCTGGAGAATTCTTAATCGATGATGACGGTTTCTATTTAGAAACTGTTGAACCAGAATTAGTTGGAGATCCTAATCCAGATTGGACTTCTTCTCTTACAAATTCTTTATCATACAAGGGTCTTTCCCTTGGATTTACATGGCAATATCGTCATGGAGGTGATTTATTTTCACAAGATGCTGCAACCCTAGTTGGTCGTGGTGTACTTAACCCAGGAACAAACAGAGAAGGTCTGTATGTACTTGATGGTGTAAGTAAATCAACAGGTCAAGTAAACACAACTCAAATAACATCAATTAACTATGGATTTGATATATTTTCATTTGGTCCAGGAGAATTGCAAATATTTGACGGTACTACAATTAGATTAAGCGAGGTAAATTTATCATATGATTTCCCTAAAAGCTTACTTGGTAATTCACCATTTGGATCAGTAAGTGCAACACTAACTGGTATTAACTTATTCTATGATGCAGTTAATATTCCAGATGTTGTAAACTTTGATACAAACTCTTTAAGTACTGGTGTTGGTAATGCAATGGGTCTATCTTTTATTACAGGTCCATCATCTAGACGTGTAGGTTTAACTTTAAAAGCAACGTTTTAATATAATACAACATGAAAACATTTAATACTTTAAAAAATAACATTTATCGTTCAATCGCAGTAGTTTCTATATTGTTTACATTAAACTCTTGTGAAACTTTAGAGCTAGAAATTTTAGAAAGTCCTAATGCCTTAACTCCACAAAGTTCTGACATCGACTTCTACCTTAATGCTATGCAATTAAATATGGCATCATTCTTTAATGGTGTAACTGATGAAGGTATGCAATTAACAAGAATGACTCATTTATACGGTCCTTTTTATGAAAATGCATATACTACTACTCAAATGAGTGGTCCATGGAATACTGCATATGCGAACATATTTACTGATTATGACAATATGGTTCCTAGAGCAGAAGAAAAAGGTTGGGAAACTCACATCGGTATTGCTAAAATTATCAAAGCATATGCAATGATGACTTTAGTTGACTATCTTGGTGATGTTCCTTATACTGAGGCTGCAATTGGAGTTGAAAATCTTAATCCTGGTTTAGACTCAGGTGCTGCTGTTTATGACAGTGCACTTGCTTTAATTCAGCAGGCACAAGATCACTTCTTTGTTCCATCTCAATCACCATCTGATGATTTATTTTACGGTGGAGATACAGATAAATGGACTCAACTTGCAAATACTTTAGAGTTAAAACTAAGATTGCAAAGAAGAAATGCTGCTGATGGTAGCGATGCAGGTGCAATAAATTCTCTTGTTTCTAACCCATCTCAGTTAATAGCATCAAGTTCTTCAGACTTCCAATTCAAATATGGAACTTTGAATGCTAACCCAGATAGTAGACATCCAAAATTTGTAAGTAATTACGAACTTGCTGCTGATGTTGCAGACTATATGTCAAATGCATACATGGCAGAAATGGTTTCACAAAAAAGTGTGACTGATGTTAGAGCTAATTATTACTTCTACAGACAGGATGATGATGTAACTGATAATGATGATAATGAAATTCCTTGTGGTAACGAGAGAAGACCAGGTCATTATTCTTTAAGTGAAATTTTCTGTTATATTGGATATAACGATATATCTCCAGCTGAAAGTACAAGTAATGGTTATTGGGGAAGAGATCACGGAGATAACGATGGTATTCCACCAGATGGAGGTTTAAGAACTGCATTTGGACTATATCCAATTGGAGGTGCTTTTGACGATGGTCAAACTACATCTGTTGCTGGAAATCAAATGGGACTTAAAGGAGCAGGTATACAGCCTATTCTTTTATCATCTTACACTCACTTTATGATAGCTGAATGGAATCTTGCAAATGGAAATACTGAAACTGCTAGACAGTTCTTAGCTTCTGGGCTTGCAGAATCTTTTTCAAAAGTAACTGGTTTTGCCGCAGAAATGGGTAATGCAGCTGCTGTTGAATTTAGATCTGGAGCTACAGCAAGTGAAGCAGACTTCACAACTGATCTACAAGCTAATATTGATGCTTACATAGATCATGTGGCTGGATCAGGATCTTCGTCTTTATGGAACACTTCATCAGATAAGATGAGTCTACTTGTACAGGAATATTTATTAGCACTTTTTGGTAATGGTGTAGAAGCGTATAATACCTTCAGAAGAACAGATAAGCCATCTGGACTTCAACCTTTACTTAAGTCTTCTAATAATGATATGATTACTTCATTCTACTATCCTAGAACAGAAGTTGATAATAATAACCAATTAACTCAAAAAGCTACTCACGAAGTGAAAGTTTTCTGGGATAACTAAAATTTAAATAACTATGAAAAATTTAAAATTTTTATTTGTTGGAATTGCACTATTAACTCTTAATTCTTGTATGGATGAAGATAAGATATTGGCAATACCTCCTTCTGGAGCATTAGTTACAATTACTCCGGATGGTGCTGCAGTATTTGATCTAAACGATGTAACTGGATCTATTTATTCAGCTGAACTAAATGACGCAACATTAAACGTTGCTAATTATGAGTTATCTGCAAATGTTTATTATAAATCTACGAACACTCAATCTAGTGCTGCTACTGTATTTTCAGCAAGTTCATTTCCTAGTAGACTTGAGATTTCTGCTGCAGAAGCTTTAGCTGCTATGGGATTATCATCTAGTGATGTAACTCCTGGTGATCTAGTTGAATTTAGAGCTATAATAACAACTGATGATGGAAGAGTATTTACTCATAATGATCTTAATGGAGATGCAAGAGGTGAAGCATTAATTGGTGCATACCAATGGGATGTTCCTTTCTTCTGTCCATTCGTTGACGCAGATGCAACAGGATCATGGAAAGCAACAGCTACATGGCCGAGTTACTTTGATGAACCTTATCAGAATGCTGCCAATGGAGCTACAGTAAATGCCTCTGTTTCAGGTGATGTTATTACATTTAATGACTTATGGGGTCCAGGAAAAGATTTAACGGTTACTATAGATCGTGAAACATCTTCAGTTGTTTCTGCTACTACAGGTTCTCTTGGAGATGCAATGGCATATTTTTCAGGGTATACCAATCCTACATTAACGGGAAGAACTGCTGCAGTATATTTCTTCTCTTGTACTGGTCAATTTAGTATAGCATTAGAACAATGTGTTGATCAAGGTTGTTTCAGCTCTGGATCTGACACAATTTTAACTCTTACAAAACTTTAAAAAGTAAGAATTAACATTAATAAAAAAGGAGGTTTAATTTGTAAACCTCCTTTTTTTTTGTGTTTAAATACCAATGTCTTAAATTATTTGATTGCTAAATATGCAATTAAACAAGCTGATTTATATGAATATAGCAAGTCAGTTGTTTTATTTAATAAGATATAGTCACCTTACAATCAATATTTTATCAAAACGGGAAAAGTTAATATAAAGTTAATTAGTGTTAATTTTTCATTAACTTTAAAGTTCGATTAAAATTAAATTAGCAAAAACTAAATAAATAATAAATGAAAAGCTTTTTCAGATTAACCTTAGTTTTCTTAGTTTCAATGCAGCTTGCATATTCGCAGAAGACTTTAACTGGTGTTGTTTCTGACAGTGATGGTATACCCCTTCCGGGTGCAACTGTCCTAGTTCAGGGAACGATGACTGGTGTTACAACTGATTTCGATGGAAACTTTTCTATTAATGCATCAGAAGGTCAACAGCTGGAATTTAGCTTCGTTGGTTATCAAACCGCTAGTATTACAGTAGGTTCGTCAGACGTAATTAATATATCACTTTCTCTCGGAACTCAACTTGAAGAAGTAATCGTTACTAGTTTAGGTATTACAAGAGAAAAACGTGCACTTGGGTATGCTGTTTCTGAAGTTGACAATAGTCAAATTGAAAGCAGATCTACCGGTGATGTAGCACGTATATTATCTGGTAAAGCCTCTGGTGTTCAGGTTACTAATCAAGGTGGTCTATCTGGATCTGGAACAAATGTTATAATTAGAGGTTTGAGTACCTTTAGTTCAAGTAATCAACCGCTATTTGTTGTGGATGGTGTCCCTTTTGCAAGTGATACCAACGCTATGGGTGGTTTTACCTCTGGTAATAATGGTTCCTCAAGATTCTTAGATTTAGACCCTAATAATATAGAAAGTGTAAACGTACTTAAAGGACTTGCTGCTGCAACTCTTTATGGTTCACAAGGAAGAAATGGTGTAATATTAATTACAACTAAATCTGGTACAACTGCTGCTGGCTTAAATGCTCAAAAAAATGAAGTAACAGTTAATACATCTTATTTTAGTAGCGAACTTGCAATGAAGCCAGACTATCAAAATCAATATGGTGGTGGATTTGACCAAAGTTTTGGTTGGTTCTTTTCAAACTGGGGTCCAAGCTTTGATAAAGAAGGACCTGCTGGATGGGGAAGACAAATTGCGCTGAATGGTGAACTATCTGGTCAACCAGGATATGTTATTCACCCTTATGTAAATAGTATAAGTGATAATGCACTTCCAAAGGATTTACTTCCTTTAATTGGTCTTTCGATGGATTCCCTATATGAATGGGCTCCTAGAGATTCAGTAGAAGAGTTGTTTAGAACAGGAAGTATTTTAAATACAAATGTTAACTTTAGAGGGCAAAGTGACGACGGTAAAATTTCATACAATGTAAACTATGGAAATTTGGATGATGAAGGATTTACGCCTAATAACAACTTAAGAAGAAATACTCTTAGTTTTGGTGGTAGAATGTCGCTTTCAAATAGGCTTACTGTTAATGGTACATTAAATTATTCTAATACTAGATTTAAGTCACCACCAATTGCATCTGCATATGGTGGAACTGCTGGAGCTAACTCACTTTATGATGTGGTTTTCTTTACTCCACGTCAATTAAGTATTACTGAATTACCATACGAAAATCCAATTACTAAATCTTCAATTTATTACTATCCTAGTAATGCTATTCAGCATCCTTTATGGACTTTGAATAATTCTGAAGATAGACAAAACACACAAAGAACATATGGTGGAACTAGTATTCAATATGATTTTAATGATAATTTAAATATTCAATATAGATACGGTTATGATGTATACTCAGAAGACAACGTAAGTCAGTCTAACAAAGGTGGACAAACAGGTACTACTGAAGATAGAACTGGAGTTTATGAAAAATGGAACAATACTAACACTATATTTAATCATCAAATATCAATAAATGGTGATTATGAACTCGATGATTTGTGGGGTGCTACATTTAATATTGGTGCTACATCAAATTCAGTAGAATATGATAGAAACGGTGTTAGAAGTACCGGTCAAAATGTATTTGGGATATTTAGACATTATAACTTTAATTCTCAAGAAGAAATAGAATACTATTCCAAAAGAAACATACTTGGTTTATTTGGACAAGCTTCATTTGATTATGACGATTACCTTTTCATAACTCTTGCTACAAGAACTGACTGGGTATCGAATCTTTATGAAGATTTTAGATCAATTACTTATCCATCTGCTAGTATTGCAATAGTTCCTACTTCTTTATTTGATTTTGGTGAGCTTCCAATAGATTTCCTTAAAGTAAGAGCAAGTTATGGAACATCTGCAACTTTCCCTACTGGATATCCTATTGCATCTACATTAAACTTAGATGTTCAAGACTTTAGAGTTGGCGGTACAAATGTTATTACTAACAGTTCTGGTTCACAATTAGGTAATACAGGTTTAAAACCTGAATTACTAGCTGAGCTTGAATTTGGTATAGAAGCAAACCTCTTTGATAACAGATTATCAGCTGAAGTTTCATATTATGATAGAAATACAACAGATCTGATTATATCAAGACCTTTAGATCCAGCAACTGGATATTCATCAACAAATACAAATATTGGTGAAATAAGCACAAAAGGTTGGGAAATTGATCTTTCTGCTGATTGGCTAAGAGGTGAAAAGCTTAATTGGAATACTACATTTAACTACATGTCTTCACAATCAATAGTTGAAGATTTAGGTGATGATACAGATCAAATTATTTATGCAGGATTTTCTAATCTAGGAAATGCAGCAATTGCTGGCCTTCCACTTACATCTATGATTGGAACCAGTGTGGCTAGAGATAGTCAGGGTGCTCCAATTGTTGAAGGTAATGGAACATATGCTACAAATAATGATACTGATTATAAGAATAATCCATATGCTTTAATTGGGGATTCAAACCCAGACTTTATTGCTAACATTAGCAATACAATATCTTATGGTAATTTTTCGTTAAATTTCTTATTTAATGCAACTATCGGAGGTGACATGTACTCTGCATTTAACTCTACAATGCTTTCGAGAGGTTTAACTACTGATACAGCGGGACCTAACTTTAATAGAGAGCTAACATTTTTATTACCTGGAGTATTATCTGATTCTTCTCCAAATAATAAAATGGTTGGTGCCTCTACTTTTACTTTTAGCACAATATTTTATGCTTCAGAGCTTGAAACATGGGATGCAAGTGTTCTAAGATTAAGTGAATTATCATTAACATATGATATACCTAAAGAATGGTTGGAAAGAACACCATTTGGAATGGCATCAATCTCAGCACAAGGTTTTAATTTGTGGTATGATGCATACAATATGCCTGAAGCAAGTAATTTTGATCCAAACATTGCCGGACTCGGTGTAGGAAATGGATCTGGATTTGAATATTTCAATGGAGTAAGTGCAAGGAGATATGGTGTAAGTTTAAAATTTACGTTTTAATAATAAAATTTAAAAAATTATGAAAAATTTTACAAAACTTTCAATTTTATCTCTAATAGGTGTTTTAGTATTTACATCATGTGAGACTACTGAACTAGACTTAACTGCAAATCCTAATGCTTTAGGACCAGACCAGGCAAGTGCTGATTTATTTATTAATGCAATCCAAGAAGATTTCGCATATTTTGTAGATGAATTGGGTAGTCCTGGATTAAGATTAACAAGACAACTTCACGACTTTTTCCGTGATTATGATAACGCTTACACCCCTATTGCATGGGATGGTGTATGGTCTAACGCTTATCAAGGAATAATGGAAGACATAAGACTTATGACTATTCTTGCTGAAGAAGCTACCCTTTCATATTACGTTGGTATGGGCGAAGTTTTTCAGGCATATATTTATATTAGTCTTGTAGATTATTTTGGAGATGTCCCTTACACTGAAGCATTGCAAGGATCAGAAAACTTAAATCCATCATCAGATGGAGGTCAAGCTGTCTATCAAGCTGCTTTAGGCTTATTAGATTCTGCAATTGCTAACTTTAACGCTGGTGGTTCTGGACCTCAATACGACATGTATTACGGAGGTGATGCCCAAAAATGGATAAGAGCCGCTAACAGTATTAAGAAAAAAGCTTATTTAAATATGGGTGATTACTCATCATATAATTCAATAAGCAACTATATAACTTCAAGTGCAGACGACTTTCAGTTCCAATGGGGAACGAATGTTTCCAATCCTGACACTAGATCTCCTATTTACAGATCAAATTATACGGACAATGGTGCCTCAGATTTCCAATCAAATTGGCTTATGAATAGGTTAATGGTCGGAAGAGGTGGAGTTAGAGATCCTAGAATAAACTACCTTATTTATAGACAACAAGGTGATACACCAGGAATCGATGCACCTTCAGATGAAGTTTTACTTCAATGTGCTGTTCCAGGCTTTTTCATTGAGCCTCACAGAATTGCATATGGATTATATTGCGGATTACCTGAAGGATATTGGGGACGAGATCACGGAGATGATAGTGGTATAAACCCAGATCAATCTCGAAGAGCTCTTTCTGGTATTTACCCATCTGGTGGATCATACGATAGTGGAGAATTTGTTCCACAGTACCTTAATGATGGATCCGGTGGTGCTGGAATTACACCTATAATTTTATCATCATGGATGAACTTCTTCGATGCTGAAGTTGCTGTAAATACTGGTGGTGATCCTACTGCTGGAACACTAGCTGGAATTGAATCATTTATGAATAAAGTAGATGATATTACAGGTGCTCCAGATATATCTCAAGCAGATATTGACGAATACATTGCTGCCTTTGCCTCTGAATGGACAGCTGCCTCTTTAGATGGTAAGCTAGAAATGTGGGCAGAAGAGTTTATGATAACTCAAGTTGGGAATGGAATAGATGCATATAACTTGTATAGAAGAACAGGATATCCTAAGAATCTTCAGCCAACTATTGAGCTGAACCCTGGACAATTTCCTTTATCTATGTTTTATCCAAGTAATCATGCTGGTAGAAACTCAAATGTTAATCAGAAAACTGATTTAGCACAAAGAGTATTTTGGAATACTAATGGCCCTTCGGTCGACTAAAAATAAACACTATGAAAAAAATATATATATATCTTAGTTTAATAATTTTAGTTTCATCATGTGCTAAAACTGACTTTCGTGATGAATACATGGGAGAGGAAATGATGATTGATTACATGTTTAATAATTTTGAATATGGCACTATATTGAGAATGATTACTCAAGTAGGTGAATATCAAGCATCAACTCCAGAGTCATCAATTTGGACAGCTACATTAGAGCCTCATACGGAAACTATTGATTTAGTTTCAAAAGTAGATCTTTTGTTATCTATGAACGGAGGATCAGAATCACTTCATCAATCTTGGGCATTGTCCGACATGTATGATGGTGAATTTGGACTTCCTAGGTTTGATGTTTCTGTAACCCTTAATCAAGCGTTATCAACAATGGGACTTTCGAGTTTCTCTGGAAATGACGTTGTAACTTTTAGATTTGTTATGACCCTAACTGATGGTAGAACATTTTCAAGCAACAATGTTACCGGTTCGGTGACACAATTTTATTGGAATTCTCCATTTAGATATGCTGTAGTAATTGGCTGTAAAGTACCTGCAGGTGGAACTCCTCCAGCTGGATCTTACACACTAAATGGACAGGATAGCTGGGGTGATGGTTGGAATGGTGCAACAGTTACTTATACAATTGATGGAGTAGATAATGTATTTGGCTTCAGTAGTGGAGCATCAGCAAGTACATCATTTACGCTTGATGGTACTCAAACACTAAACATATCTTTCCAAGGAGGTGCATGGGATAGTGAGGTAACTTATCAACTAGAATTTGTTGATGTTAATGGTAATAATGCTCAAACAGCTCTTTCAGATGGAACAAGTCCTTCTGAGACGAATAAAGATTTGAATATCTGTTTCTAACATTATCAAATAATTATTAACTTAAAAGGAGGTTTTTTAAACCTCCTTTTTTTTTACATATGAAAGAACAAGTTGAGATCTACGGAATTCGAAGCATAATTGAAGCAATTGAATCATCAAAGGATATTAGTAAAGTTTATTTACTTAAACCTAATTCTAATCAAAGCAGTTTGTTTAGCTCATTATTGAAGTTATTAGAAAGAAAAAGTATTAAATTTTCATATGTACCTAAAGAAAAGTTTAGAAAGTTTTCAGATAAAAATCATCAAGGTGCAGTAGCAATACTCTCACCTGTATCACTTCTTTCAATTGAGGAGTTACTAGAATCATCATATCAGAAAGATATATCTCAAACCTATCTTTTGTTAGATGGAATTACAGACACAAGAAATTTTGGCGCAATAATAAGAACCTCTGTTGCTGCAAACATTAGTGGAATAGTTATCGCTCAAAATAATTCAGCACCAATAAATTCTGAGGTTGTTAAAGCCTCTTCTGGAGGTGTTTTTAAAATACCAATAGCAAGAGTTAGTAATTTAAAGGATGCAATAATGCATCTAAATTCGTTAGACATTAAAATAGTAGGTATGTCTGAAAAAGCTAATAAACCGATTTATGAATTTGACTTTACAAAATCTTTAGCAATCATATTAGGTTCAGAGGATAAAGGCATCTCAAAGAGCATAATAAATTTATCAAATGAAACACTTAAGATCCCAATTAGTGAAAAGATTGACTCTTTAAATGTTTCAGTTGCTTTCTCTGCAGTGGCTTTTGAAATAACTAGACAAAGAAATTATTAATCTAAAAAATGTAATTTAGTAAAAAACTAAAGTTGCTTTCAAAAAAGTATTTTTTCATAATTAATTTATTTTTAATAATCATTGTTAATGGTTGTAGCTCAAATATTTATGAAAAATATAATGAGCCTATTCTCACAAAAAATCTTTTTGAAATTAATGATAGTCTAGTTAAAAGAAGTCCTGAAAGATTTCTTATTCAACCATCCTCAATATCAGGTAAATTATTTGGTTATCCTATTGGTCTATATGTCTATAACCTTGCAAGTGAAAATCCAGATGATAATTTTGAATTATGGATAAATAAAAGACCCAACAGAAACAAAAAACTCAATAAAATATTATCAAACAAACAAGTAATTCAGTTAAAGAATTACAATAAATCATTTAATAATTTTCTTAAAAATTTAGGAACAAAACCTGTAAGATTATCAGAAGTTAGGGTTAATAATAATATTCAAAGACTTGAACAATACTATAAGAATGAGGGTTATTTTGACTCAAAAATTATAGTTGATACTATTATATCTAATAATCAAGTTGTTTTAAAATATAAAGTTTTAAAGAATCAAAGATATCTAATCGATTCTATAAGAATTAATGTTAAGTCAAAAGATATTGATTCATTAATTAGAAATAGTTCTAAAGAGAGTTATCTCAAACAGGAAGAATATTTCTCAATAAATAAGCTTATCCTTGAAAGAGATAGGCTTATTAACTTATTCAAAAACAATGGTATTTATAATTTTCAACAAAGAAGTATTAATTATAATGTTTTAATTGATAGCTCAGGATTAAAAAAGAAAATACCCTTAGTGTTAAACATTAATAATCAAAATGAATCAGATATATATAAGATTAAAAAAATAAAAGATATAAATATATTTGTTGAATCGATAAATGAACTATCTAATATAGATTCATATACAGACTCAATTGAATATAAGGGAGTTAAAATTTTCTCTAAAGGTATTCTTAATTATTCTCCTAAATCTCTAACAGAACCAATTTTTTTTCAAAAAGGAGAGAATTATAATGAAAATAAAAGGCTTCTAACTTCACGATACTTTTCGAATTCTGGAGCATTTAAATATCCAAGAATTATTTTAGATGAGGTTAAGGATTCTATTAATGCTTCAATCTATCTTCTACCTAGAGATAGATTTAGCCTCGGATTTGATCTAGATTTTACTCATTCTAATATTGAAGACTTTGGTATTTCATTTGGTACTAATTTTAACATTAGAAATATTTTTAGAGGTACCGAAAATTTATCATTAAATCTTAATAATTCTATTGGATCATCCAGAGATATTGGCAATCCTGATGATACTTTTTTTAATTTATTTGAATTAGGAGGAAATCTTAACCTGAGAATTCCTAGAGTAATTCTCCCTTTTAACACAGAGAAATTTATAAAAAAAGAAATGAATCCTTTAACCAATCTAATAATTGGTTCTACCGTTCAAAAGAATATTGGATTAGATAAACAGTATTATAGTGGTGTATATGAAGTTAATTGGAATCCTTCTAGATACACAAGGATAAATTTTAAATTTTTAGATTTTGAATATGTAAATAATCAAAATATATCTAATTACTTTAATGTATACAAGAACTCATATGATAAATTAAACTATATAGCATCTTTATATAATCTTGATGAGTCTCTTGTTAATCAGAATGGTGACTTAACAATTCCCGAAGGATCCAATTCATTCATGACTCAAGTTCTTGGTAATCAAACAACATTAAATAACGATACAGAATTTTATAAAGATGTAAGTTCAATTCTTGAAAGAAAGGAAAGATTAACTGAAAATAATTTAATTGTTGGATCTTCATTTACACTAAACAAAAATACTCAAGAAAACTTTTTAGATGAAGATTTTTCTCAATTAAGATTTAAATTTGAAATGGTTGGGAATCTATTTAACGAATTATTAAGAGGTGGAAATTTAAACTCTAACAATAAAGTTGAAATTTCAAATATTTTACCCTCACAGTATACTAAAGTTGAAGTTAATTATATAAAACATTTTTTACTTGATAATGGAAATGTTTTTGCGTTAAGAGCATTTACAGGTATTGCTATACCATATGGAAACTCAAATTATATTCCATTTACTCGATCATACTATGCGGGAGGATCAAATGACAATAGAGCTTGGAAGGCATATAAGCTTGGACCGGGAAGCAGTAATAATATTAATGAGTTTAATGAAGCTAACTTCAAAGTTGCATTTAATTTTGAGTATAGAAATAAAATTTCAGGAAATCTTAATGGTGCATTTTTTATTGATTTAGGAAATATCTGGAATGTTAATGATAATATTGATGATGAATCAATGAAATTTAACGGACTATCAGATTTAAGTGAATTAGCAATTGGATCAGGGTTTGGTTTAAGATATGATTTTAATTTTTTTGTTTTAAGATTAGATACAGGTTTTAAAACATACAACCCAGCTAATGAGAAAAATAATAGGTGGTTCAAAGATTTCAGCCTTAACAAAGCTGTATTTAATATTGGAATTAATTACCCATTTTAAAAATAAGTTTAATATTTTTGACAAAATTTAACAAACATTAATCTTGAAAAATAATTTTCTCTACGGAACACAAAATCAGCAAATTTATAAACTTGCTAAAAAGAAAAAATTTGCCTTACCAGCAATTAATGTATCTGGAACAAATACTATAAACTCAGTACTAGAAACTGCATCTGAGCTTAATAGTCCAGTTATAATTCAATTTTCTAGTGGTGGTTCTCAATTTATTGCTGGAAAAGGTATGCCAAATAATGGTTTTAACTCATCAATATCAGGATCGATTGCTGGTGCATATCACATTCACAAAGTTATTGATGAGTATAATTCTAAAGTAGTAATTCATACTGATCATTGCTCGAAGAAATTACTTCCATGGATAGATGGATTACTCGAATATGGGAAGGATTTTCATAAAAAAAATGGATATCCACTATTTTCATCTCATATGATTGATCTTTCAGAAGAACCAATTGAAGAAAATATTAGTATTTGTAAAGAATATCTTAAAAGGATGTCAGATCTTGATATGACACTAGAAATTGAGCTTGGAGTAACAGGTGGTGAAGAAGATGGTGTTGATAATACTGACATAGATTCATCAAAATTATATACACAGCCTGAGGAAGTAGCCTATGCTTATTCTGAGCTTATATCTATTAGTGATAACTTTATGATAGCTGCAGCTTTTGGAAATGTTCATGGAGTATATAAACCTGGCAATGTAAAACTAACTCCTAAAATTCTTAAAAACTCTCAAGAATATGTTTCAAACAAATTTAATATACCTGAAAACTCTCTTGATTTTGTTTTTCATGGAGGTTCAGGTTCTTCAGTTAATGAAATCAGAGAGGCTATTGATTATGGCGTTATTAAAATGAATATTGATACAGATCTTCAATTTGCTTTTACAGAAGGTATTAGAGATTATATGATTGAAAAAAAAGAATACCTTATGTCCCAAATAGGAAATCCTGAAGGAGATGAGAATCCTAATAAAAAATTCTACGACCCAAGAGCATGGCTAAGACAAGGTGAAAAGACTTTTAAAGCTAGGTTAATTAAAGCTTTTGAAGACTTAAATAATATCAATACCTTAGATTAAATTGAAAGAAGATGAGTTGGTTCAAAAGAACAAATAAAAATATTAATACTAAAACTGAAGAAAAAAAAGATATTCCTGCAGGTCTTTGGTATAAAACTCCAACTGGAAAAGTAATAGAAACACAAGAGCTTGCTAACAATATGTATGTTAGTCCAGAAGATGACTATCATGTTCATATTGGGAGTAAAGAATATTTTGAAATTCTTTTTGACAATAAATTTAAAGAATTGGGTTCCAACATCACATCAACTGATTTTTTAAAATTTAATGATCAAAAAAAATATTCAGATAGGTTGAAAGATGCGCAGGATAAAACAAAGCTTAAGGATGCAATTAGAGTTGGATATGGTAAATCATTTGGCAAAAATGTTGTAATAGCATGCATGGACTTTAAATTTATTGGTGGCTCTATGGGATCTGTAGTTGGAGAAAAAATTTCAATATCAATAGATTATGCAATTAAAATGAAATGTCCATTGATTATTATTTCAAAATCAGGAGGTGCTCGAATGATGGAATCTGCTACTTCATTGATGCAGATGGCAAAGACTTCAGCAAGATTAAATGATTTATCCGAGGCAAAACTCCCATATATATCATTATGTACAGATCCAACCACTGGCGGAACTACTGCTTCTTTTGCAATGCTTGGAGATATTAATATAGCTGAACCTAAAGCACTAATTGCATTTGCTGGTCCTAGAGTAGTTAAAGATACTACTGGTAAGGATTTACCTGAAGGGTTTCAAAAAAGCGAGTTTTTACTTGAAAAAGGATTTCTTGATTTTATAACACATAGAAAAGATTTAAAGAAAAATGTCAATCTTTATATAGATTTAATTCAAAATAGACCTCTTCGTAAATATGAATAATTATTTACTTTTCTAAATATATTCTATTATATTTGCGGCTCAAAAATAATTGAATGACAGTACTTAAGAAAGATATAATTTTTAAAGAGTTTGGTAAAAACAAGAAAGATACTGGATCTTCTGAAAGCCAAATTGCACTTTTTACAAAAAGAATTGAAAGCTTATCAGACCATTTGAAATCTAATGCAAAAGACTTTAATACTGAGAGATCACTTGTTAAAATGGTAGGTAAAAGAAGAAACTTACTTGAGTATCTAAAAAAAACAGATATTGATCGATACCGTGAAATAATTAAAAAACTAGGTATCAGAAAATAAGATTTTAGTTTGGTTGTCTAGGCTTCACACAACAAAAATAAATAACCAATACTAAAATATATGATTCCAAAACCTTTTTCACAAACTATAACTTTAACTGATGGTAGAGAAATTACTATCGAAACAGGTAAACTTGCTAAACAAGCCCATGGTTCTGTAGTTGTAAAAATGGGAAATTGTATGCTCTTATCGACTGTTGTATCAAGTTATGGAGCTTCATCACTAGACTTTCTTCCGTTAACTGTTGATTACAGAGAGAAATTTGCTTCCGCTGGAAGATTTCCTGGTGGTTTCTTTAAAAGAGAAGCTAGACCAAGTAGTGAAGAAATCCTAACAATGAGAATAGTTGATCGAGTTTTACGTCCTCTTTTTCCAAAAGATTATCATTCAGAAACTCAAGTAATGATTCAACTAATGTCAAGCGATGAAAATGTAATGCCTGACGCATTAGTTGGACTAGCAGCCTCTGCAGCTATTTCTCTATCAGATATACCCTTTGACGGTCCAATTTCTGAGGTAAGAGTTGCTAGAATTGAGGGTGATTTTATTATTAATCCATCTAGAAGTCAATTAACAGAAAGTGATATTGATATTATGGTCGGTGCTACCATTGATTCTGTTGTAATGGTTGAGGGAGAGTTTAATGAAATATCCGAGGAAGAAATGGCAGATGCTATTAAATTTGCTCATGATGAAATAAAAAGACATATAGAGGCTCAAAAAAATCTTATTAAAGATGTTGGTATTAGCTCTGATAAAAGAGATTATGAACGTGCAGAAGAAGATGCTGAACTGGAAGCTGAAATTTCAGAAAAAATATATCAAAAATCATACGATATAGCTAAGAAAGGTCTTTCTAAAAACGAAAGAAGCGAATCTTTTGGGTTATTAAAAGAAGAACTTATTGAATCATATGATGATGAAATATTAGAAGAGAAGAAAGATTTAATCACTAACTACTTTAATAAGGCACAGAAAAAAGCAATTAGAGACCTAGTTTTAAATGATGGTACTAGGCTAGATGGAAGAAAAACTGAAGATATTAGAGATATATGGACTGAAGTAGGCTATCTTCCTTCTACTCATGGCTCTGCAGTTTTTACTAGAGGTGAAACACAATCTCTTGCATCCGTTACTCTTGGAACAAGCAGAGAAGTAAATATGATAGATATGCCGACTAACCAGTCTGAAGAAACATTCTATTTACATTATAACTTTCCTCCTTTTTCTACTGGAGAAGCTAGACCTCTAAGAGGAACATCCAGAAGGGAAATTGGGCATGGAATGCTAGCTCAAAGGGCGCTTGAAAAAGTAATGCCAGAAGATTGCCCCTACACTGTAAGAATTGTATCCGAGATATTAGAATCAAACGGTTCATCTTCAATGGCATCAGTATGTGCTGGATCACTTGCACTAATGGATGCAGGAATAAAAATCAAAAGTAATGTTTCAGGTATAGCTATGGGTCTTATTAGTGAAGGTGATAAATATGCTGTGCTATCAGATATCTTAGGCGATGAAGATCATCTTGGAGATATGGACTTTAAAGTAACAGGAACCAAAGATGGTATTACAGCATGTCAAATGGATATTAAAATAAAGGGATTAAAATATGAAATTCTTGTAGAAGCATTACAACAAGCTAAAAAAGGAAGATTAGAAATACTTGAAAAACTTGATAGTTCTATTCAAATAGCAAATGATACAGTAAAACCACATGCGCCAAAGATGGTGAATATGGAAATCCCAAAAGATTTTATTGGATCAGTTATAGGTCCTGGAGGAAAAATGATTCAAGAACTTCAAAAAGAGAGTGATACAACAATTGTAATTAATGAAAAAGATGAAGTTGGTATTGTTGAAATTTTAGGAGTTGATCAAGAAAAAATTGATAATGCAATTGAGAGGATAAAAAATATAATTTTTCAACCCGTTATCGATGAGGTTTATAAAGTAACTGTTGTAAAAATTCTTGATTTTGGTGCTGTAGTTGAATTTGTTCCTGGAAAAGAGGTTCTTCTTCATGTATCAGAAATTGCTTGGGAAAGAGTTGAGAAAGTTACTGAATACCTTAACATAGGTGATCAAATTGAAGTAAAATACCTAGGTATTGATAAAAGAACCAGAAAACAAAAAGTTTCTAGAAAGGTTCTTCTTGAAAGAAAATAATTTTTTTTTCATTTTGGAACAATTTTTGTGGCATACTATAATCTATGAGACAACTTAAAATAACAAAACAAGTAACTAACAGAGAGACTGCCTCGTTAGATAAATATCTTCAAGAAATTGGCAAGGTAGACTTAATTACTGCAGAGGAAGAGGTTGAATTAGCTCAAAGAATTAAGAAAGGAGACCAATTTGCTCTTGAGAAACTTACAAAAGCTAACTTAAGATTTGTTGTTTCGGTTGCTAAACAGTATCAAAATCAAGGATTAACACTCCCAGATTTAATAAATGAAGGTAATTTAGGTTTAATAAAAGCTGCTCAAAGATTTGATGAAACCAGGGGATTTAAGTTTATTTCATATGCAGTATGGTGGATTAGACAGTCTATTCTTCAAGCTTTAGCTGAACAATCTAGAATAGTAAGACTTCCTCTTAATAAGATTGGATCAATCAATAAAATTAATAAGACCTATGCTTTTCTTGAGCAAGCACACGAGAGAGCCCCTTCTGCAGAAGAAATAGCTAAAGAACTTGACATGACTGTCAATGATGTTAAGGAATCACTAAAAAATTCGGGTAGACATGTATCCATGGATGCACCCCTTGTTGAAGGTGAAGACTCTAACTTATATGATGTTCTCAACAGTGGTGAGTCACCAAATCCAGATAGACAACTTCTTCATGAATCCCTTAGAACTGAAATCGAAAGAGCTCTAGATACTCTTACTCCCAGAGAAGCTGATGTAGTAAGATTATATTTTGGTCTTGGAAATCAACATGCAATGACACTTGAAGAGATTGGTGAGACATTTGATCTAACAAGAGAAAGAGTTAGACAAATAAAAGAAAAAGCTATTAGAAGACTAAAACATACTTCCAGAAGTAAAATTCTAAAAACATATCTAGGGTAAAACATAAACTATTTGTGTTTATAACTTTAAAGACAATTTTTATTTAAGTATTTATATAAATTTTATATTTAAAAAAATTGTTTAATGCCTGTAAAAATTGCACCATCAATCCTAGCAGCAGATTTTGCCAATCTTTCAAAAGAGTGTGAAGACATCGATGAAAGTAATGCTGATTGGTTTCATCTAGATGTTATGGACGGTGTATTTGTACCTAATATATCATTTGGGATGCCTATAGTCAAATCAATTAGACAAATGACAAAGAAACCATTAGATGTTCATTTGATGATTACTAAGCCCGAAAGATATATTGATAAGTTTATCGAATTAGGCTCAAATATTCTAACTGTTCATGTCGAGGCAACTAATAAATTAAATAAAATTATAGATAAGACTCATCAATCAAATATTAAATCTGGAATTGCAATTAATCCTGATACTCCAATAAGTAGGATAGAAGACTATATTAACGATGTTGATTTAATTTGTTTAATGGGAGTACATGCAGGTTTTGGAGGACAAAAATTTATTGAAAAAACATACAGTAGACTTGAAAAACTTAAAAATTTAATTAGTTCAAGAAATTCATCTGCTATTATTGAAATTGACGGAGGTGTTAATGAAACTAACTTTGAAATGCTAAAGTCTTTGGGAGCTGATGTTCTTGTTGCAGGAAGCTTTATTTTTAAATCTACAGATTATAATAAAGCTATTGATTTACTAAAATAAAGACTTGTTATAAATCTTTATATTTATCGGAGCTATGAAATTTTTATACAAAACATTAATAATAAGTTTTTTTACAATATTTTTCTTTGGATGTCACGAATCAAATAATTATGATGAAGAAAATATTATTACTATTAATGTTGCGGCTGAAAGTGAGGACACAGAATCTAGTAATTTAGATGAAAGAACTAATATAGGAAGTAATATTACTTCATCTAATACTCCATTAACTCTTTTAGCATTAGGAGATAGTTATACAATAGGTGAAGCAGTTAGTGAAGATCAAAGATGGCCTAATCAATTTAGGATATTTGCCAATGAAAATGGCTATAACTTCTTGAATCCAAGAATAATAGCTGAAACTGGATGGAAAACTTCTGATTTAATTAATGCAATTGAGTCTAGTAGTTTTGAAATAAAATATGATTATGTTTCACTTCTGATTGGAGTAAATAATCAATTTAACTCAAGACCTGTTGATGAATTTAGAAATGATTTAAATAAACTATTAATTAAAATAAATAATTTAAAAACCAAAAATGGTAATGTTTTAATAATTTCAATACCTGATTGGGGTTCATCCCCTTTCGGAGTTAATTTTGATAGAAATAAAATATCTAATGAGATTAATATCTTTAACAATATCTTAAAAAGCTTTGCAAATATTAATGGTCTAAAATATGTTGACGTAACTGAAATATCTAGAAGAGCAATTTATCAACCTGCCCTAATTGCAGATGATAATCTTCACCCAAGCGGAATTATGTATTTAGAATGGGTAAAGAAAATTTATAATATATGGATAGACTAAAAAAGACAGCAATTGATCTGGACTTAAATGATAAACTCTCAAGATTTAGAGAAGAATTTATTATTCCCAATAATACAATTTATTTAGATGGAAACTCCTTGGGTTTGTTACCCAGGAATACAATAGGTAATTTAAATAATACTGTAATAAATGAATGGGGAAATGATCTAATTTCTAGTTGGAATAAAAGTTGGATTGATCTTCCAAAAAAAGTATCAAAAAAAATATCGGCTATTGTAAACTCTAAAGATGAAGAAATTTATGTAGGTAGTTCAACATCAAATAATCTTTATAAACTAATTAAGAGCATATTAGATGCTAATAAACACATACAGAACATATCAACTGATAGTCTTAATTATCCATCTGATATATATATATGTGAGGGAATTTCTAAAGATTATAATATAGGTTTTAATATTTTAAATTATGATAACGATACAATTCCAAATATTAATAATCTTAAAAAATTTATTCTTAAGAAAAAAGGAATTCTAGTTCTTTCTCATGTTACATATAAAAGTTCTTATAGATACCCAATGATTGAAGTAAATAGATTTTGCAAGGAAAATGATATTATTGTTATATGGGATTTAAGCCATTCTATAGGGGCAATTGATATAAATATGAGTAAAAATGAGTTAAACTATGCTATTGGATGTACATACAAATATTTAAATGGAGGGCCAGGATCCCCAGCATTTATATATGTTAGAAAAACTGAAATTGATAAATTAAAATCACCAATAAGAGGATGGTTTAGCCATAATAATCCATTTAACTTTTCTGAAAAATATGAAGAATCTAGTTCTATGAATAAATTCTCTAATGGGACACCTCATATACTTTCATTATCATCTCTAAAGACATCACTTGATATAACAATGGATGCTTCAACAAAAAAATTGGAAAATAAGTCTGAAAAATTATTTAATTTTTTTCTCACCATATATAAAGAAGATTTAGAAATTTTAAATTTTAAATTGATAACTCCTGAAAATAAAAATGAGAGAGGTTCCCACATTTCAATTAAACATAAAGAAGCATGGAGAATTTCAAAAAGTTTGATTTCCCCTACTAAAAAAAAATCAAAAAAAATAATTATTGACTACAGACCTAATGATATTATTAGAATAGCTTTAACTCCTCTATATACTTCATTTGAAGATATTTATTTCTTTTGTTATAGATTAATAGAAATAGTGAAAGAAGAAGAGTTTAAGAAAAAAGATAATTCAATGCATGGAGTAACTTAAGATTATAATTTAAGTTAATCTATCTAATTCATCAATTTACTTTTTACAATTTGTGCAATAATTCTACCTTCAGCTTTTCCTGAGACTTTCTGATTAACTGCAGCTATTACTTTTCCCATATCTTTCATAGAGGTTGCACTAAATTCCTTTATTACGGAATCAATAATAAAAGATAATTCTGATTCACTTAATTGTTGGGGTAAGAATTCTGAAATTATATTTGCTTGTAGAATTTCAACATTTGCCAATTCATCTCTTTTCTGCTCATTATATATTTTTGCGCTATCATTTCTTTGCTTTACTAGTTTTTGAAGAATTTTTAAAATAATAGATTCATCAATTTTGTCATTAGAACCGGTTTTAGTTTTTTCGAGTAATATTGCAGATTTAACTGCCCTTAAAGAATCTAATCTAACGGTATCTTTTTTTTTCATTGAATCTTTAATAGATTCATTAATTTTATCTTCTATTTTCATATTAGTCTACGTTATCATGAAGATATGTATTTACATCTGGAATTTCTAACTTATTATCTTCATTTAGAATAGTTTTAGAAAGTATATCATCACTTTTATTTTTTGAATCAACTATTTCAATTCCCATTCTTTTATAAGCCGGGACTTTTTCTAATTCCTCCACTGAAGAGTTTTTATTTTTAAACACATAATTATATTTTTTTAAATTTTGTCTTCTAAGAATGTTTTCATCTTCTATTTCATTATCTATTGGCTTTTCAAAAACATTTTCTGATTTTTCAATTTTAACTTCAAGTTCTTCTCCATTATATATTTTATTTTCAACAGCATTAAACTCTTCACTAATTTCATAATCAAGATCCATTTTAATAAATTCAACATCTTCTTCTTGATGATTCGATTCGGATAATTCTTGAGTACTATTTATTTCATTTTTAAAATTATCAGATTCGGATAATTCTTCATTTTTATAGTTTTGATCAGAAAAAAGACCAAATGTAATTTCACTTTCGTTATCAAAAGGATTTTCAGGACTTAAATACTCAATATCATTTAATTCAATATTATTGAGATTAATATTTTCATTTTCAGAAGTTACATACTCAATATCATTTAATTCAATATTATCAATATTAATACTTTCATTTTCAGGACTTATGATTTCATAACTCATATCTATGTTTCTCAATATTTCAGTGATTTCGCTATCAATTTTCTTTTGTTGTGAATCATCCTGAGATATATCATTATCAAAGGACGAAAATCTATGATTAATATTATCTAAATTTTCTTCTTTATTATTTAATTTTTTTTCAAATGGATGATCTTGATCTAAAGTATATATGACTTTTTTTACTTCAGAATTAAGTAGATTGTTTTGTCTTTCATCACCAAATCCAGTAGCAATTACAGTAACTGAAATATTATTTCCTAACTCGAGATCCTCACCTACTCCCATAATTATATTAGCATTGTTACCTGTTTCATTTTGAATGTGCTCATTTATCTCACCTATCTCATCAATTGTAATTTCCTCAGCTCCTGAAACAATTAATAATAAAACATTCTTACTTCCTTCAATTTTGTTATCATTAAGCAATGGCGAATCTAGTGCCTTTATAACTGCTTCATTTGCTCTATTAGATCCACTCGCTAAAGATGATCCCATTATAGCAGTTCCACTGTTTGATAAAACAGTTTTTGCATCTTTTAAATCTATGTTTTGAGTGTAATGATGTGTAATTACTTGAGCTACACCTTTTGCAGCAGTTGCTAAAACCTTATCTGCCATAGAAAAACCTTCTTTGAACCCTAAATTTCCATAAACTTCTCTTAACTTATTATTGTTTATTATTATTAACGAATCTACAGATCTCTTAAGTTTTTCTAATCCCTTAGTAGCTTGTAATTCTCTATTCTTTCCTTCAAAACTAAACGGAATAGTGATTATTCCTACAGTTAGAATATCAAATTCTTTAGCCATTTCAGCAATGATTGGAGCAGCGCCCGTTCCTGTTCCCCCACCCATACCTGCAGTAATAAATAGCATTTTTGTTTGAGTTTCCAATAAATTCTTTAATTCTTCATAACTTTCCAGAGCAGCAAGTTTACCTATTTCAGGATTAGCACCGGCGCCAAGACCTTCAGTTAGATTTGCGCCAAGCTGAATCTTATTTGGAACAGGACTTTCCTCTAAAGCTTGAGAGTCAGTATTACAAACAATGAAATCAACACCTTTAATTCCTTGTTTATACATGTGATTTACTGCATTACTTCCTCCTCCTCCCACTCCCATAACCTTCATTACATTGCTTTTATTTTTTGGCAAATCGAAACTAAAATTTGAATCTATTTCTGTTTTCATTTTTTAAATATTTATTAATTATCAACGTTGTCTACTTTATCTATAAATTTCTTAAAACCTTCTCCCCACTTGGTAAGAATTGTTTTTCTTTCTTGATTTACTAAATCATTTGCAGTTGTATTTGATAAAAGAGACTTATCCTCTTCATCATTTTCTATTGCTTTCATTAATAAACCAACAGCTGTTGAGTATATAGGGTTGTACTCACCTTGATCTCCAGCCAAATGTTCACCTGGGAAACCTATTCTAGTATCCATACCAGTAACATACTCGGTTAATTGCTTTAAATGTCTTAACTGACTTCCTCCTCCAGTCAAAACAATACCTGCAATTAATTTCTTTTTAGAATCTTCATGTCCATAATTTTTAATTTCTAAATATGCTTGTTCTATAATTTCAACTACCCTTGCATTAATAATTTTAGAAAGTGTTTTTAATGATATTTCTCGAGGGTCTCTTCCTCTAAGACCTGGAATAGAAACGATTTCAGAATCTTTATTTTCTCCTGGCCAAGCTGATCCAAATTTAATTTTTAATTGTTCAGCTTGATTACCAATAATTGAACATCCTTCCTTAATATCATCTGTAATAACATTTCCGCCAAATGGAATAACTGCTGTATGTTTAATGATACCATCTTTAAATATTGCTACATCAGTAGTTCCCCCTCCAATATCAATTAGAGCTACTCCTGCTTCTTTTTCCTCTTCTGATAAAACTGCATCAGATGATGCTAAGGGTTCAAGTGTTATATCTCCCATTTCTAATCCTGCACTTTTTATACATTTTCCTATATTTCTTATAGATGATACTTGACCAACAACAATATGAAAGTTAGCCTCCAATCTGCTTCCATACATTCCTATTGGTTCTTTTATCTCTGATTGACCATCAACTTTAAAATCTTGAGGTAAAACATGAATAATCTCCTCACCTGGAAGCATTACAAGTTTATACACTTGATCAATTAGTTTATCAATATCGCTATGATTAATTACTTCATCTGGATTTTCTCTTGTTATATAGTCGCTATGCTGAAGACTTCTAATATGTTGACCTGCAATTCCTACAGCTACCTCAAGAATTTCTTTATTAGATTTTGATTTTGCCTCATCAACGGCTATTTTAATTGATTGAATCGTCTGGGTAATATTATTAACAACTCCTCTATGTACTCCAAGACTCTGTGATTTTCCTAAGCCTAGGACTTTGACCTTGTTAAATTGATTTCTCTGTCCTACTATTACAACAATTTTAGTTGTTCCTATATCTAACCCAACTGAATAACTTTCACTCATATTATTATTTTTTTATTGCTATTAAACGATTATTGTAGACTAAATCAATTTGTTCATATTTCGACATTAGTGAATCATTATATATGTAGAAATAGAAACCCTTTAGCATTTCTAACTTATTATTTAATTTGTTAACATTTCCAAACCTGATATCAAAATCTAGATTTTTTATTCTTATAAATAATTCATCTTTTTCATACCATAGTTTTTCAAGTTTATTTTTAAATATCCTATCATCATTAAACTTTCTAATAATTTTTACAATTTTTAATCTATTTTGATTTTCTAATGATCCATATATTTTTGGTAAACTATCAATAACTTTATCCACTCTGTCTATTAAGATGCTTGAATTATCAAGAAAACTATTAGAATTTAAAATATAAGCAATTGGCTCTCTATCAGAAATCTTAAATCCTAGTTCAATATTATTTTTACGATAGACTTCTATATCTTTTATTGAATTGATTTTTTTTAACTCATTTTCAACCTTTTGAAACTCATTATTATTAATTAATTTTTTAAAAAAATCATTATTCATTAAACTATCTACAACTTTTTTATTATCAAAAAAACCATTGCTTTCATAAATTATGTTCTCGCTTTTAAAATTATTTTCGTATTCAGTTAATGAACTGAATAAACATAGACTTATAACTAAAATTAGTAACCCTATCATCTTTATAAAACTAACCATCTGTAAATATTTTTTTATTTAAATTATCTGTTATATTCCCAGCTCCAAGAATTGATATAACCTCTATCTCTGAATTAATAATTAAATCATTAATTGATTCTTTTTTTATGATTTTCTTCTTTTTGGAATTTATTTTTTCTAGTAGTGCTTTAGAACTAATTCCTTTTATTGGCATTTCTCTTGCTGGATAAATTTCTAAAAGATAAACTTCATCAAACTTTGATAGAATCTTGGCGAAATCATCCATAAAATCTCTAGTTCTTGAAAAAAGATGTGGTTGAAATATAACTGCAGTTGACTTATTATCATAATTAGATTTTATAGTATCTAAAACTGATTTAATTTCAGTGGGATGATGTGCATAATCATCAATAATAATCCTATCGCCCAATTTATATACTTCCATTCTTCTTTCAATACCTCTGAAATTTGAAAGAAATTGAAGTAAATCTGAAATATTAATTTCTTTTATCTGATCAATTATAGATAATGCGCACAAAACATTTTTCAGATTATGATTTCCAATAACATTTGTAAAAATATTTGGATAGGATTTGCTAGGTGTTTTAAAGTCAAAAGAAAAGCCATCTTTAAGAATATTAATATTATTTATACTATAATCTGCATCATTTGTTATCGAAAAGGAGAAATCTCTATTGATGTTGATTCCTTTTTCCACAATTAATGTGTTATTAACATTCTGCGAGAAAAGCTCAAAACTATTTTTTAATGATTCGAGATTGCCATAAATATCAAGATGATCACTTTCAATTGAGGTAATTACAGCGTAATCTGGTTTTAAATTTAAAAATGATCTGTCATATTCGTCAGCTTCAACTATCGTATACTCTTCTCCTGTGTTAATATAATTTGAATCATATCCCTTTAATATTCCTCCAATAAATGCCTTGAATTGAATTCCATATGAATAAAATAGATGACTAATTATTCCAGTGGTGGTTGTTTTTCCATGTGTGCCAGCTATAGCAATACATATGGATTGACTTGATATTTCACCTAAAATTTCTGACCTCTTATATATACTATTTCCATTTGATCTAAAGTACTTCAGAAATGCATTTTCGTAACTAACTGCAGGCGTATAAATAACTATAACATCCTCTTTTAGCATAGATTTTGGAACATTTTCAAAATCTAATTTATTTGTAATGTTGATTCCTTTTTCTAATAAAATTTTAATTGGTCGATTAATTGATCTATCATATCCAAAAATATTATTTTTCTTATCATGAAGATATTGAGCAATAGATGACATCCCTATTCCACCAATTCCAATAAAAAAATATTTCTTATTAATCATTACTCAAATGTTTTTTTATTAGCTGAACTATATCACTTGATGCATTAGGCATTGCAATTTGAGATATATTCTTGGAAAGTTCATTTCTTAATTTTTCATCTTTTAATAATAAATCAAGCTTATTTTTAAAGATTATATCAAGATCTTTTTCTTCAACACATATACATGCATTAATTTCCTCAATTTTTTTGGCATTCTCTAATTGATGATTTTCTGCAACATTAGGAGAGGGAATTAGAATTGAAGGCTTAGAGATGATTGCTAATTCAGAGAGTGTTAATGCTCCACTTCTAGCTATAACTATATCAGATGAGTTATATGTTGAATTTATATCTTCAATATATTCAGTTACATAAATTGAATTAGATTTAAAATGCTTAAAATCATTAAAGTATTTTTTTCCACATTGCCATATTACATTTACATCTTTAGAAATAATATAATCAATATTTTTTTCAACTGTTCTATTAATTTTTTCTGAACCTAGGCTTCCTCCTAAAATTAAAATTACAGTCTTATTATCTTCAAAATTTAATTTTTGCTTTATGTCATTAGTATTGTTTATATTTTTAATTGATTCCATTATTGGGTTTCCTGTTTTATATATATTCTTAGCAGGAAAAAATTTTTCCATTTTATCATATGCCACACATATATAGTTGGCAAATCTAGACAAGAGTCTATTAGATATTCCAGGTATCGAATTTTGTTCCTGAATTAAGGTTGGTATTCTTAGAATTGATGAAATAAATACTATTGGAAAGCTTGCAAAGCCTCCTGTTCCAATAACAAAATTTGGTTTAAAAGTTATAATTATGAGAAAAGACTGAATAAAACTTATAAAAAGTTTAATAGGTAAAAAAATATTTTTTAATGTAAATGACCTATGTAATCCACTTATCAATAATCCTTGAATTTCATATCCATGTTTGGGGACAATATTCATTTCCATTCTTCCTTTCGCCCCAATAAATTTTAACTCACAATCATTAAAATTTTTACCTATCTCCTTGGCAATAGATATTGCAGGGTATATATGCCCGCCTGTTCCTCCCCCTGAAATTATAAATTTATTATTTTTTGCCATTTTTATTTTTTATAGAAGAGCTAACACTTAAAATCATCCCAAAAGAAACACAAGTCATCCATGCGGAGGTTCCACCACTACTAATTAATGGAAGATTCTGTCCAGTAACAGGGATAATTTGAGTTGCAACTGAGATATTGGTAAATGCTTGCAGCATTATGAAAACTCCAAGACCAGATACTAGTATCTTTCCAAACCTATCATTAACTCTATGAGTAATCACCAAGATTCTGAAGAACATTAGTACGTACAAAATAATAATCAAAGAACCACCTATTATCCCATATTCTTCAATAATGATTGCAAATATAAAATCTGAATTGCTTTGAGGAAGATGATTTTTCATAACACTTTTTCCAGCTCCAACACCAATTAAACCACCATTATTTATTGCAATTTTTGCTCTCTCTATTTGATAACTGGCATCTAAGTTTTTATTTGAATTAAAATTCTCAATTCTACTTATCCATGTATCAATTCTATTTGGAAATTTATCTGGAAAAGTTTTAGCAAAAAAGAAAAATGTTATTGATAAAAAAACTAATATTAAAAACATTTTGAACAAATGAAATAGAGGAACCCCTGAAATAAAAAGTATAATTATTAAAGAAGTAAAAATTAATAATCCTGAAGATAGATTTGCTGGTAATATCAAAAATATATATGCAAATATTGGAATCCAAAGTGGTATTATTGTTTCTGAAAATTTTGTTTTTGATATTTCAACTTTTGATAGGTATCTAGCAGTATAGGTTATTATTATAATTGCAGCTAATGATGAAGTTTGGAAACTTATTCCAACGATTGGAATGTCTATCCACCTACTTGCTGCAGAACCACCTATAATAGTTCCTATAGATAAGGTGTATACTAGTAATGCTAAACCAATCGGTAATAGGATTACTGAGATACCTCTATAAAAATTATAAGGTACTAACTGAATTGAAAGCATAAGAAAAAGTCCAAATAGAAGAACAATAAAATGTTTTAACAAATAAAAAATTGGAGATGAACCATCTATTACATATGATAGATATGAACTTGAAGAAAAAACAGGAAAAAAAGAAAATATTGATAGTAGTAAAATGATTACTAACAAAACTTTATCACCAAATATTATACTTTTTGTATTCATTTATAAACTTCTAACTGCCTCTTTAAATTGATTTCCTCTATCCTCATAACTATCAAACAGGTCAAAACTTGCACATGCAGGGGAGAGAAGAACATTATCTTTCTTTTCGGCTATTTTATTTGCAACTTTAACTGCTTCAGTGATGGATTCTGTCTCAACGATAATTTCAATTACAGGCTTAAATGTTTCTATAATTTTAGAGTTGTCAATTCCAAGACAGATAATTGCTTTGACCTTCTCTCTAACTATTGGAAGTAGTTCAGAATAATCGTTCCCTTTATCTACACCACCTGCAATCCATACTGTAGGTGATTGCATTGAATCAAGAGCATAATAAGCTGCATTAATATTTGTAGCTTTTGAATCATTAATATAATTGACCCCTTGAATTTTTAAAAAATTTTCTAGGCGATGAGGAAGGCCAGAAAACGTCAAAAAACTTTCTCTGATTACTTCATTATCAATTTTAAGCAAATCTGAAACTGTAATAGCAGCCATTGCATTTAGCAGATTATGCCTTCCTTTAAGTGCAAAATGTTCTGTATTTATCATAATAGTTTTTTTTTTGTTAGAAAGAATATTATTACTAATTGTTATTTGATTTTCTTTATTATTTAATCCTATTGAAATTTTTTCTACATCTGATTGTAAATTATTTACAGCTTCAGATAATATTTTATCATCAGAATTATAAATTAGATAATCTGATGATTCTTGATTTTTTGAAATTTTCATCTTTGCATTGACATATTTTACAAAATCATTCTCGTACCTATCTAGATGATCTTCAATAATATTTGTAATTACAGAAATATTTGGTCTAAAGTTTTTAATATCATCAAGTTGAAAGCTGCTAATTTCTAATACATATATATCCTTATCTCCAGATAAAAGCATTTTTGAAAAGCTATCTCCAATATTCCCTGCAAGTCCTACGTTTAACCCTGCATTAGCAAGGATGTCATATATTAGCTTTGTAGTAGTAGTTTTTCCATTTGAACCAGTTATACAAATCTTATAAGAGCTTGAATGATTACTTGCAAATTCTATTTCGGAAACTATTGGAATTTTAGTAGATTTTATTCTAGATATTATTTCAGAATTATTTGGAATACCAGGGCTCTTAATTATAAGATCTGATAAGGCTATTTTATCAAAAGAATGATTGTTTTCTTCAAATTGAATTAGATTCTTAACTAATATTGATTTTATATCCTCGCTTATACTATCTAATTCAGAAACAAATACATTAAAGCCTTTTTGCTTAGCTAACATAGCTGCTCCAAATCCACTTTCACCTGCTCCAAGAACTGTTATATTCTTCATTATCTAATTTTTAATGTTAGGATTGTTATTACTGCTAAAAAAATTCCAATTATCCATAGTCTGGAGACTATTTTACTTTCATGATAACCAGCTTTCTGATAATGGTGATGTATTGGAGACATTAAAAAGATACGTTTTCCAGTTCCAGTTCTCTTTTTAGAAATTTTGAAATAACCTACTTGAAGTATTACTGATAAAGCCTCCAAAAGAAAAACTCCACAAAGAATTGGTATTAATAATTCTTTTCTAATCAGTATTGAAATTACTGCAATTAAGCCTCCGACAGTTAAACTTCCAGTATCTCCCATGAAGACAGATGCAGGGTATGTGTTGTACCAAAGAAATCCAACTAGTGAGCCAAGTAAAGCTGATATAAAGATGGTTATTTCACCAACTCTTGGAATGTACATTATATTCAAGTAATCTGAGAAAATTATGTTTCCAGATGTCCAAGCAAATACTCCAAGTGTAAACACAATTATAGCAGATAGTCCTGCAGAAAGTCCATCAAGACCATCAGTTAAGTTATTTGAATTTGATACAGCAGAAATGATAAATATTATAACTGGAATTAGTATTATCCATATGAATTTATCTCCATATTTAAATATAGCATTTGAAATTTCACTATAGTCTAACTCATTATTTTTGAAGAATGGAATTGTAGTTTTAAATGACTTAACTTCTTCAAGTACAGAAAATTCAGTTTTATCTTTATTAGGGTTTTTATCAAATTCAACTATTGTAATTTGATTATTTAATAATAAAACAAGTGCGACAAAAATTCCTAATAATGATTGACCTGCTATTTTAAATTTTCCTTTAAGTCCTTTTTTATCTTTCTTAAAAACTTTAATATAATCATCTACTAACCCAATAAATCCTAAAATTAGAGTTGAGACTAATAGGATCTGTATATATATATTTTGAAGGTTTGACATTAAAATAACAGGAATTAGTGTCGCAATTATTATTATTATTCCACCCATAGTTGGTGTTCCCTTTTTATTATCTTCTCCTTCTAATCCTAATTCTCTTACATTTTCTCCAATTTGTTTTTTCTTTAAATAATTAATTATTTTTTTTCCAAAAACAATTGATATCATTAATGACATTATAATCGTAATTGCAGCTCTGAATGATAAATAGCTAAATAAACTTGCACCTGGAAGATTAAATTGATTTTCTAATATTTCAAATAGATAGTATAACATGTTTAATTATTAAAAATTTCTTTTGCAATTTTAAAATCATCAAAATAGATTCTCTTATTATTTTTAAACTCCTGATAATCTTCATGACCCTTACCTGCAATAAGGACTATGTCTCCCTTTGAAGAATTATCTTTTGCATGTTTAATTGCTTTCTCTCTTTCAACCTCAATTATTATTTTATCCTTATTAAAATTTGATACTCCATCAACCATGTTTTCAATAATAGATTTTGGATCTTCAGATCTTGGATTGTCAGATGTAAAAATTACTCTAGAGCTTAAGTCAGATGATATTTTACCTATCATGGATCTTTTATCTTTATCTCTATCACCACCACAACCAATAATAGTTATTAGATTTTGATTTGATTTTTTTACTTTATTAATAGTTGATATTACATTTTCAATAGCATCGGGAGTATGAGCATAATCGACTATAACAGTTACTTTATCAGATGATAAAAAAGATTGTAACCTTCCAACAACACTATCTAGCTTACTTATGCTTGTTAACAATTTAATTTTGTCTAGTTTATATAATTTTCCAACTGAATATATTGCTAGTATGTTTGAAGCGTTAAACTGACCAATAAGCTTAGTCCAAATTTCACTATTATCAATATTTAATAACATTCCATCTAGCTGATGTTCAATAATTTTACATGTAAAAATTGATTTTGATTTTAAAGAATAGGTATATATACTAGCTTTAGTATTTTGAACCATATAATTAGCATTCTTATCATCTATATTTATTAATGCAAATGAGTCTTTATCAAGTGAATCAAATACATTTTTTTTAGTATCTCTATAATCTTTAAATGATTTGTGATAGTCAAGATGGTCATGGGTAAGATTTGTGAAAATTATACCTTTAAATTTCAAACCACTAACTCTCTTTTGATGAATGCCATGAGAAGAAACCTCTACGAAGCAAACTTTTAGTTTATTTTTTATCATTTCAGACAAATGATAGTTCATAGTTATGGGATCAGATGTTGTATTATTTGAAGTCTCCACAAAGTCATTATATCTGATATTTATCGTCGAAATTAGGCCTGATTTGACTTTTAAATCATTAAATAATTTATTTAATAGGGAAGAAATTGTTGTTTTGCCATTGGTGCCTGTCACACCAACTAAGTCAATCTTTGAAGATGGATTATCATAAAAATTTGATGCAATGAAACCTAAAGCTGATTTTGAACATTTTACACATACATATACAATCTTATTTTCTTTGTAATTTTCTGGTAACTTTTCACATACAACAACACCAGCCCCATTTTTTAGTGATTGATCTATATAATCATGACCATCTAAATTATATCCTGAAATTGCAATAAAAAGACCATCTTGCTTGACTTTTCTTGAGTCAAAAGTTATATGACTAATATTAACATCAGTATTACCATAAACAGAATCAATCTTTACTCTAAATAATATGTCTTTTAATTTTTTCAAAATAATATGTCTATGTCTTGTTTACTTATCTCAATTTTAATTGGAATTCCATTAATAATTTTTTGAGCTACATTTTTAAATACTGGAGCAGCTACAGAATTCCCATAGTATCCTTTTGATTTTTTTGGTTTATTAATAACTACTATTGCAGAATACTTAGGTTTGTCTGAGGGAAAATACCCAACAAAGCTTGAAACATACTGGGTTTCACTTGAAGCATAATCTATTTGACTTGTACCTGTTTTACCAGCAATTTTAATATTTTTATCATAAATATTATTTGCAGTTCCCCATGGTTTTTCAACTACATTTTTTAACATTTTTTGTACTGCTATTAATGTCTCTCTTGAGCAAATAGAAGGCATTATTACCTCTCTCTGAATTGCATATACCGGTTTTTCACCAAATGCACCAATACTACTAATGAAGCTAGGCTTAACCATCTCCCCGTTATTAGCAACAGCATTGTAAAATGTAAGTGTTTGTAAAGGTGTCATCATAACTCCATAACCAAAAGCCATCCATGGGAGTGATAATCCACTCCAATTACTATCTTGTGGATGAGGAATTTTAGCATCACCCTCACCTTTTAAATCAATTTTAATCTTTTGATCAATTTTCATATTAATTAATCTGTCCACTAATCTTTCAGGATTATCTTTATAATTATCATATATGAACTTAACCATTCCTGTATTTGAGGAAACTTCAAAAGCTTTAGATATTGGTATTTTTCCATATCCCCTCCTATTAGAATCTTTTACTTCATATTTATTATAAAATTTCAGAATTCCATTACCAGTATCAACTGTATCATTAGGACTTACGACTCCGTCTTCTAAAGCAGCTATCATGGTCATTAGCTTAAAAGTTGAGCCAGGTTCTTGACTTTCCCAAATCCCATAATTGATTTTTTCATAATACTTACCTTCAGAAGTTCTTCCTAAATTTGATATTGCTTTAACCTTTCCTGAATTTGTCTCCATGATAATCATAGTTCCATGATCAGCCTCAAATTTTTCTAATTGAAATAAAAGCTCGTGATGAACTATGTCCTGAATCTGAGTATCTATTGTAGTATGTATATCATATCCTTGAACTGGTTCTCTTTCATAATATGGAGTCATTGGTTTCCATTGACCATCTGCAATTTTTTGCATTAATCTTATGCCACTTTTGCCTGATAGATATTCTGAATAAGCACCTTCTAATCCAACTCTTATTATTCCATTTTTATCAATCTTTTCATATCCAATTGTTCTTTCTGCAATTTTTCCAAGATGACTTTGTCTGGTGTGAGTTTCTTTAACTATCAAACCTCCTTTATATAGTCCTTGATTAAATATGGGAAAAGATTTAATTTTATTTACCTCATTAATTGATAAATTCTTGCCAATTAAGAGGTATCTATTGTTATTTTTTCTGGCTTGATTTAGTTTATCTTGAAAATACTGTTTATCCTTCCCTTGAAAAAAATTAGATAACTCTGATGATAAATCAATAATATTATCATCATAAATTCTAATTGAAGGCATCTTTGAGTCCCATCTTAACTCATGCGTTACAACTGTTGAAACAATTAAATCTCCATTATCAGAGTAAATATTTCCTCTTGGTGATTCGACCTCAATATTCTTTACTGCTTCAATTGTAGTTATTGAATTTTTATCAAGTTCAAAATTTTGCAAATAAAAAATCTTTCCAATTAAAAAAAATGAGAATAACATAAATAAAAAGAACATAATGTTCATTCTTGCTGCTATTCTATTTATTGACTTATTCATTTTAATCCGTAATTATTATTTTAATAGGTGGGTGATTTGAGTTTGTTAGGCCTTTATTTTTTAGTTTAGAGGTAACCTTAGACTCCATTTTAGTATTCATTAAATTGACTTTGGTAGAGACAGAAATACTGTTTAGAGTATTCACTTCTTTATTTAATTTTGAGATTAAAAAAATTTTTTGATCTGCACTATGGCTACTATAAATTGAAGCCATTAGCAACAATGAAATAAATAATAACATCCTCCAATTCCTATTAGAATCTTTTCCTAATAAAAACTCAATATTTAAAAATGATAAAAAGCTTTTCATATTCTTTCTGCAATTCTAAGTTTTGCACTTCTTGATCTTCTATTTATTTTAATCTCTAACTCTGAAGGAGTTATCATTTTTCCTATTTTTTTAAAATTTAAATCTTTAATCCCATAGATATCCGATTCAATTTGGCTTTTAAAGCTTCCGTTTTGTATAAATTTTTTTACTATTCTATCTTCAAGAGAATGATATGATATACAAACTAGTCTTCCTCCCTTTTTAAGGTATTTTGATGTTTTATCTAGTAACACTTTTATAACCTCTAGTTCGTCATTAACCTCTATTCTTATAGCTTGGAAAACTTTAGCAAAAAATTTATTTTCTTCTTTAGGATTTGTTAGAGGTTTTAATATGTTTTTAAGATGGTCAGTTGTTTTAATATACTTTTTTGATCTTTCAGAAATAATTTTGTGAGTTATTTTTTTATAATTTTTTATTTCACCAAAATTTTTAAAAATAAATTCTAGTTGATCTTTTTTATATTCATTTAAAACTATTTTAGCATCAATTCCTTGAGAATTATTCATTCTCATATCTAACTTGGAATTAAATCTTGTTGAGAATCCCCTTTCTTTATTATCAATATGGTGAGATGAAATTCCAAAGTCAGCTAATAATCCATCAATTTTTTTAATTTGTAAAAAGTTTAGATAATTATTTAAGTATTTAAAGTTTGATTTGAAAAGGTTGAGTCTTTTGTCTGACAACTTATTATTTATTGCATCTTGATCTTGATCAAATGCAATTAATTGACCGTTTGAATTTAATTTATTTAAAATTTGCTTTGAGTGGCCACCACCACCAAATGTTGCATCGACGTATATTCCGTTTGGATTAATTTTTAAACCAATTATTGATTGCTCAAGAAGGACTGGTTTATGATACATCCTGATCATTTTTATCTCCCATTACCTCTTCAGCAAGACTTCCAAAATCAAATTTTGCATTATCAATTGCATTTTCATATGAATCTTTATCCCATATCTCAAGAATATTTACCGCAGAAGAAACTACTATCTCTTTGGAAATATTTGCATGAATAATTAAATCCTTTGGTATTAATATTCTTCCTGATATATCAATTTCTATTTGTCTAACACCAGCTGTAAATCTTCTTATGAAATCAATATTTTTTTTATTAAACCTATTTAGTTTATTTACTTTAAGCATTAACTCATCCCATTCTTTTTGCGGGTATAATTCTAGGCAAGAATTGAAAACAGCTCGTTTAATAACAAACCCATTTTTTAATTTATCAGAAAGCTGCTTCTTTAATAATACAGGAAGCATAATTCTCCCCTTATCATCTGCCTTGCATTCATAAGTTCCAATAAAGTGTTGCATTAAAATATTGCTTTTCTCAAATATAAAATTTATTTACCACTTTTTACCACTTTTTACCACTTTGTTAATAAATTATTGTTTTTTAATACATACACTTGATATTCAATAAATTAGATTGTAAAAAAACCAGCTAATTCTTTATGCATATATTTGTGTTCAACTCAATAATTATGGATGAAACTTTAATAAAAGAAGGAGGGTTCAACTATATTGAAAAAGGTAATGGTAGACCAATAATTATTCTACACGGATTAATGGGAGGGTTAAGTAATTTTGAAGGAGTTTTTAAATATTTTCCTTCAAAAAAATATAAAGTCATTATTCCAGAACTTCCACTAGATAGCACTCCTATTTTAAAAACTAATGTTGCAACTTTTTCAAAATTTATTTATGATTTTATTGAGTATAAAAAACTAAAAGAAGTTGTTTTATTAGGAAACTCTCTTGGCGGACATGTAGGATTACTTTTCACCAGAGATTACCCTGAACTTGTTAGCGGACTAATAATCACTGGAAGCTCTGGCCTATATGAAAAGTCTATGATTGGAGATGGATATCCTAAAAGAGGCAATTATCAGTATATTAGAGCAAAAACAGAAGAAGTTTTTTATGATCCTAAAATTGCTTCTAAAGAAATAGTTGACGAAGTATTTGAAAATGTAAATGATCGTGAAAAATTAATAAGAACATTATCTCTAGCAAAAAGCGCAATTCGTCATAATATGGCTGACGATCTTCCTAAAATGATGACTAGAATTTTAATAATTTGGGGTAAACAAGATGTTGTAACACCGCCTAATGTTGCTAAAGATTTCCATTCACTTCTTCCTAATTCAAGTTTGTCATGGATTAATAATTGCGGTCATGCACCAATGATGGAACATCCAATTAAATTTAATAAAATTATGGAAAATTGGCTTTCTGATAATAAATTATAATCATTAGGTTTATGAAAATGATTAATTCAGTTTTTGAAAAAAGCAGCAAGAATGTAAATCAATGTCCTGACAATAAATTAGTAGAATTTGCACTTGTAGGAAGATCAAATGTTGGAAAGTCTTCACTAATTAATTCTCTTTTAAATAATAAATCGATAGCTAAGACATCTTCAAAACCAGGAAAGACTATTCTTATCAATCATTTTCGAATTAATGACACATTTTATATAGTCGATCTACCAGGGTATGGTTATGCAACAATTTCAAAAAAAATAAAGGAAGACATAAAGGTTATACACAAAAATTATTTTAAATCTAGAAAGAAATTGCTTTACACTTTTCTTTTATTAGACATAAGGCATGAAATACAAAAAAGAGATCTTGAGTTTATGAAATTTTTAAGTAAAAATTATTGCCCATTTGTTATAGTTTTTACAAAATCAGATAAATTAAAAGCAGGTAAAATAAATGATCAGATAAAAAAATTAAAAAAAGAACTGTTAGAATATTGGGAATACTTACCAGAGATGTTTGTTACTTCATCCAAAAACAAAATAGGAGTTGATACTATTCATGAATTTATTGAATCTTGTTTAAAAAAATTTAGTAATTAACTTTTTTTTGAAATTCTATTTTCAAATTCAATGCAAAAATCATCAACCAAATTGACTAGGTTTTCTTCACCAGTAGCCTTAGATATTAAATTTTTCATAGAGAGAAATGTTTGAAGAATGAAAGCTTTCATCTCATCAACCGGCATTTCTTTTGTCCACAAGTCCATTTTTAAAGTCTCTTTTTTTTTACTATCCCAGAATGAAAGTAAAATTGCTTTTGAAAATTCGTCTTTTACTCCTCCATCTGGAGCTGACCAAATTATTTCTTCAGGAATATTATTATTATCTAATTTAACCTTAATTGTTATTTCTGTTTCTTTCATTTAATTTTTATATGTGTTAAATTTGCACAAATATAATTTAATATTAGTATATGAGATTTCCTGAAAAAGTTTCAAAACATATTGTTAATTGGATTAAAGAATATCTAAAAAACAGTCAGATAAATGGATTAGTGGTTGGTGTTTCAGGTGGAATTGACTCTGCATTAACTTCCACTCTTTGTGCAGAAACTGGAAAAAAATTAATATGTATTGAAATGCCAATTAACCAAGGTAAGGATCAAGTGTCTAGATCAAAAAAACATATTGACTGGTTAAAATCAAAATACCCCAATGTAAGTTCAAAATTAATTGATTTAGACAATACATTTGATTCATTTGTGAAGTCTGTTCCAGAGAATAATTCATATGAACATGAACTAAGTCTAGCTAATAGCAGATCAAGATTAAGAATGGTTACTCTATATTATTTTTCAGCATTAAATAAATATATTGTGGCAGGAACTGGTAATAAGGTTGAAGACTTTGGTATTGGGTTTTACACCAAATATGGAGATGGAGGTGTTGATATTAGTCCAATAGCAGATTTATTAAAATCTGAAGTTTACTCTCTTGCTAAATTTCACAATATTAATGAAGAAATAATTAACGCAAAGCCAACCGATGGGTTATGGAATGATAATAGAAATGATGAGGATCAAATAGGGGCTTCTTATGATGAAATTGAAATTGCAATGTTCAATGATCATAAATCTGAAAGAGATTTATCCGAAAGAGATAAAGAAGTTTTAAAAATATATAAATCATTTAACTCATCCAATAGGCATAAAATGCTTCCAATTCCCGTATGTAAGATACCAAAAGACTATATTTAATAATTGAAAAAGTTAAAAATATTAGTAATTGATAGCAGTCCTATTATTTATATTGGGCTAAAATCGGTGTTTAAGAATTCAAATTTATTTGATGTTACAACTTTTATTGATATCAAAAATAACATTATAGATGTTTTAAATGAATTTGAAATTGATATTATTATATCAGAAATAAACCATAAAGATTCTTCTGTTTATGATATATTAAAAGTTCTTAGAAAAAATAAAATTGAAATACCTGTAGTCATTTTTACTTCAGAGAACAATGAAAGTAAATCTGTAAAAATACTTAAATCTGGAGCTTCTGGATTTATGACTAAAAACTTAAAAAAAAAAAATATAAGAAAAATTATTCAAGACGTTGCATTTTCTAAATATGGATCTAGCGAACTAAATAAATTTACTAGACTCAAAAATAGATTTAATTTTGACTATAATACTGAAAAACTAAATAGTTTATCAAAAAGGGAAATACAGGTTTTAAAACTATTTTTTAAAGGAAAAAGAAATATTGAAATTTCAGAAAAACTTAATATTAATCAAAAGACTGTTAATACATATATAACAAGGGTTATGAGAAAGCTAGAGGTTAATTCAAAAACTGATTTGTATCTATTGGCTAGAAAGCATCTTAAACTACCCTATTAAGCTTTGCAGAAAGCCTCTTTTTAAGATTATAATAGCTCATAACCTCTTCCAAAACGTCATCTTTTCTTCCATCCTTTTGAAACTGCTGAAGTTCAATGATTTTTTTATCAATTAAAAACCTTCTCATATTAAGAATTGTCTCATTAACAAGTTGACTCAATTCACTTCCAATTTTTTTAACATAGATATTTTTTCTTTCCCAATCATGAAGCTGATATTTTTCATCATTTATTAAAATATCTGATACTATTTTACTTGAGTCAGAGTCTAATTCATTTATAAAGTTATCAATAGAAACTGATGTTTGATTATTGAAACCATTTATTAGATTATTGTATATAATCTTAAATGGGGAATGGGTAAATTCAATTTCATCTTGTTGAAGATCTAAATATATCTTTTCAAAAACTTTTAATCTAGTTTCTTTTTTTGTTTCAGTCAAATTTCCATTTTTGTTCTTACTCAAGATAAGATCTTCAAATAAAATTTCTTCTGCTCCATACTTAAGTAAAATACTTATTATTTGCCTCTCTAATTGATATATATAAGATGAGTATATCTTTTGATCACTAGTTTGAACTTTAGAAATTTTATTTCTATAAAATTTACTTGAGGATTTATTAATTGACTTTCCAACTTTAATATTTGCAAAAGATCTAAAAAGTGAAGATTCATCAATTTCAAGCACTGAAGACAATTTTTTAATATAAACCTCCTGTTTTAAAGAGTCTGGAATAAGTGATATAGATTTTAAAATACTCTTAATTAAAAGAACTTTTTTATCTTCATCTTTAAGAAAATCATTATTAAGCGAAAGCTTAAAATCAATAAAATCTTTTGATTTATTATTTATAAAATCTAACATCAATTCTTTTTTATTAGATTTTACATAACTATCAGGGTCCTCTCCTTCAGGAAATGAACAAATTTTTACATTCAGACCTTCCTCTAAGATCATGTCAATACTTCTCAAAGAAGCTGACAAACCTGCTTGATCTCCATCAAATAAAATTACAATATTAGTCGTTAATCTTTTTATTAAAATTATTTGATCCTTTGTTAAAGAAGTACCAGAGGAAGCTAATACATTTTTTATACCATTTTCGTGAAGTTGAATCACATCCATATAACCCTCAACCAATAAACATAGATCATTCTTAACTATAAATTGTTTAGATTCATAAATCCCATATAGAGTCTTACTTTTGTTATAAATTTTACTTTCAGGTGAATTTATATACTTTGCTATTTTTTTAGTTGAGTCTATTATTCTTCCACCAAAACCTAATATCCTTCCGGCTATACTTTTTATAGGAAAAATAATTCTACCTCTAAACCTATCAATTCTTTGTTTATCACTTGAAATCACTAAACCTGTTTCAAAAAGATAATCATCTGAAAACCCATTATCTGACGCAATCTTATAGAATTGGTTTTTCGAGTCATTGCTGTAACCTATACTAAAATTTTGAATTGTAGATTTAGACAATCCTCTATCCTCGAGATATTTATTTATTTGATCTTTTTTTAAAAGAATGTCTTGAAAATATTTTAAAGCAAAACTGTTAATAATAAACAGAGACTCTCTCTCATTTCTTTCTTGAACATTTTCTGCACTTTCTGCTGTTTCAATTATTTCGATATTATATTTATTGGCTAGATATCTAATTGACTCCGGATAATTAAATTGTTCATGCTCCATTAGAAAGGCAATTACATTTCCTCCTTTACCAGAACTAAAATCTTTCCATATTTGCTTAGAAGGAGATACTATAAAGCTAGGTGTCTTTTCATTTGTAAATGGACTTAGACCTTTATAATTAGCTCCAGTTTTTTTTAATGCTATAAAATCAGATATTACTTCTTCAACCTTAGAAAACTCAAACACTTTATCTATTGTTTCTTTACTAATCAATTTGAATATTTTAAGGTTAAGATAATAAATTAATATTTTCTTTCAATTATATAATCTAATAGAATTTTAATTGAATTTTTTGAATCATTTTCAGGAAAATTATTCATTATTTCTAATGCCTTAAACTTATACTCATGCATAATCTTATTAGCATAATCAAAGCCTTTATATTTGACTATAAATTCATTAACTAATTTTTTTTCACGCATTGTATATCTTTTCCTCTTTAGAATACTCTTGATATTTTTTCTGTCTTGATAATTGGATTTATTAATTGAATGAATTAATGGTAAGGTAATTTTTTGTGTTTTTAAGTCCAATTTATTTGGTTTTCCAATTCTTTTTGTGGTATAATCAAACAAGTCATCTTTTATTTGAAAAATAATTCCTAAGTAATTTCCAAACATTTCTATGTCATCTAGATTATAAATTTCTGATGAAATTGAACCCACTTTACAACAACATGAAAACAATGATGCTGTTTTTTTTGAAATTAACTCTATATAATTTTCCTCAGATAAATTAAAGTTTTTGGATTTTTGTATCTGAAGTAGTTCTCCTTCAGAAATTTCTTTTACCGCAATTGAAACTTCATTTAACAAATCGTAGTCTTTGTTTTTTGTAGATAGAAGAAGAGCTTTTGATAAAAAAAAATCTCCAACAAGAACTGAAATTTTATTTTTCCAAAGAGCATTAATTGTTAAAAAGTTACGTCGAATATTACTATCATCTACAATATCGTCATGAATTAATGAAGCAGTATGTATTAGTTCAACTAAGTTAGCAGCTCTATATGATTTTTGATTTAATTTACCATTGGAAAACATCTTTGCAAATAGCAATACTAAAATTGGTCTGATCTGCTTTCCTTTTCGATTTAAAATATAAATCAAAATAAGGTCTAAAAGTTTAACCTTAGAAGAAACTGAATTATAAAATTGTTTCTCAAAAATTTTTAATTCTTGAAGAATTGGTTTTTTTATTTTATGAGTTACCTTCAAAGCTTTTCATTAGATAATCAACATAGCATCTCCATATGAAGAAAATTTATATTTCTTTTTCATTGCCTCTTTATATGCTTTTAAAACAAAGTCTTTTCCACCAAATGCAGAAACCATCATTAATAGGGTTGACTTTGGAGTATGAAAATTTGTAATCATTGAGTTTGCTATTGAAAAGTCAAATGGTGGATATATAAATTTATGAGTCCAACCATTGTATGTATTTAAAGTTCCAAATGTTGAAACAGAGCTCTCAAGACCTCTCATTACAGTAGTTCCAACAGCACAAATCTTTTTTTTATTTTTTAATGCACTATTAATTATATTAACTGAATCAAGATTTATTTTTAATTCTTCTGAATCCATTTTGTGCTTAGAAAGATCTTCAACATCAACTGGGCTAAATGTGCCAAGTCCAATATGAAGTGTAATTTCAGGGAGAAGAACTCCTTTAATTTCTAATTTTTTTAAAAGATGTTTTGAAAAATGAAGACCAGCTGTTGGTGCAGCTACAGCTCCCTCATCTTTTGCATAAATTGTTTGAAATCTTTCTTTATCTTGAGGCTCTACAGCTCTGTTAATATATTTAGGTAAAGGGGTTTCACCTAATTCTTGAAGTTTAGTCCTAAATTCAATGTATGGGCCATCAAAAAGAAATCTTAAAGTTCTTCCTCTGGACGTAGTATTGTCGATTACCTCAGCTACTAAACTTTCATCTTCACCAAAATATAATTTATTTCCAATTCTTATTTTCCTGGCTGGGTCGACTAAGACATCCCAAAGTCTTTGATCTTGATTAAGTTCTCTCAATAGAAAAACCTCAATTCTTGCTCCAGTTTTTTCCTTATTTCCAAACAATCTTGCAGGAAAAACTTTAGTATTATTTAAAACAATTACATCTCCTTCGTCATAAAAATCTATCATATCTTTAAATATCAAATGTTCTATTTTTTCCTCTTTTCTGTTAAGAAGCATTAACTTAGATTCATCTCTTTCCTGAGATGGATGTTGTGCAAGATATTTGTCTGGTAGCTTATAATCAAAATCAGATAATTTCATGTTGAGTTATTAAGTTTGCAAATATAACCTTATCAGATACCGGAAGTCAAGTATTTTGTTATTTATTTTTTAGAAATATTAAATCCTAATAATTCTAAATCATTCCAAAACTTACTATATGATTTAGTGACAACTTCAGGGTTATTGATTATTATTGGAGTAATTATAGATAAAGGAGCAAAGGACATAGCCATTCTGTGATCATTATATGTATCAATACAAACCTCTGATTTTAAGTTTGAGCTATTTCTTAACTCAATAGATTCTTCGGTTATTTTAACTGAATCAACATCAAATTTTTCAATCTCTTTTTTAAGAGCTAATAATCTATCTGTTTCTTTAATCTTTAATGTATGTAATCCACTTAAAGTACAGTCTACGCCAAGACCTAAACAAGTTATTACAATAGTTTGAGCGAGGTCAGGATTATCTTTTAGATTAATAGAAATTTTATCTGGAAGTTTAATCTTTTTTTTCTTTAAATGTATTTTATTCTCTTTAAAAACTGTTTTGACTCCCAGTTTTTTGTATATCTCTACTAATTTGGAATCCCCCTGTATACTTTTTTTAAAAAAAGTTGAGAGAGTTATATCACAATAATTTGATAATGCAGCTAAACTGAAGAAATAAGAAGCTGAACTCCAATCAGATTCAACATTTTGATCAGTTATATTTTTTGATTTTAATTGTTGAATAATAATATAATTTGAATTAATTTGAACACTCCCTCCTATTCTTTCTATAATCCTTTTAGTCATCAAAATATAAGGTAATGATGTGATTTTTGTTGATAGTTTGATCTTTAAGCCATTTTCAAGAGAAATACCTAACATCATCAAAGATGATATATATTGAGAACTAATATTTGCAGGTAAGCTAACAGTGGTATTTGAGATCAATTTACCATTAATCTTAATGGGAGGATAACCGATCTTATCAATATATTCAATATCACAACCCAATTCATTTAAAGCTTCAACTAGTAATGAAATTGGTCTATTTTTCATTCTGGAAGAACCTGTTAGGATCTTCTTAGAATTTGAAATAGATGAATAATATGAAGTCAAAAACCTCATTGCAGTTCCAGCATGTCCAATATTTATTTCCTCATTATTAGATTCTAAGGCATCGATAACTGTCTTTGTGTCATCGGAATCAGAAATGTTTAAAATATTAAAATAGGAAGTGTAAGCTCTTAGAATCAGAAGTCTATTTGACTCACTTTTAGAACCACTTATGTTTATTTTACCTTTTAGGTCTTTACCCTTTCTTGATATTTGATACACTACTTAAGTTTAATATTTGACTTATGTCTATTTATATCTCGGTTTGTTTTTTTTTCAAGATTTCGAAGAAAAGATTGTTCAAGGTCGATCCCTGTTTGATTGGCTAAACATATTAAAACAAAAAGTACATCAGATAATTCATCCGCAAGATTATCAGTTTTATCATCATCCTTTGAACTCTGTTCTCCATATTTTCTTGCAATTATTTTTGCAACTTCACCGACTTCCTCAGTTAAAATAGCCATATTGGTTAACTCATTAAAATATCTTACCCCGTATTGATTTATCCAATCGTCTACAGTTTTTTGTGCTTTTTTTAAGTTCATATTTAATTCTTTTGGTTAAGTAATTTCCATAATTCTTCTTTAAGCTCAGAAACTCTATGAGAACTAACTGAAGAAATAATTATAAAAGGTATTGATTTAAACTCTTTTTTTAACAAAATTTCAAATTCTTCAAGTAATTCATTATCCATTAAGTCAGATTTACTAAATGCAATCATAAAATCTTTGTCTGCAAGTTCAGGGTTGTATTTAATTAACTCGTCCTTTAAAATATTAAAATCTTTTTTAACATTTTTTGTATCTACTGGAATCACATATAATAAAACAGAATTTCTCTCAATATGCCTTAAAAAATGATGACCAAGACCACGTCCTTTACTAGCTCCCTCAATTATTCCAGGTATATCTGCCATAACGAATGATCTATAATCAGACATTGCAACAATGCCTAGATTTGGTTTTAAAGTTGTAAACTCATAGTCAGCAATTTTTGGCTTTGCATCAGATAGGGATGATAATAATGTAGACTTTCCAGCATTTGGATATCCAACTAAACCGACATCTGCAAGAACTTTAAGCTCTAATGTAATTTGAAGTTCTTCTCCTGGAAGACCACCCTGAGAATATCTAGGAGTTTGGTTTGTAGGAGACTTAAAATGAAAATTTCCTAAACCACCTTTTCCACCTTTTACAAGCAATGTATCTATCATATCTTCATTTACCTCAAAAATAATCTCATTAGTATTAGTATTCTTTACTATAGTTCCTAAAGGCACATTAATTACAATGTCTTCCCCACCCTCACCTGATTTTCTTGAACCACCTCCATCTCCTCCATTACCAGCTTTAAAGTGTTTTTTAAATCTAAAATTTTGAAGTGTCCATAGATTACTATTTCCTCTTAAAATTATATTTCCTCCATCTCCTCCATCTCCTCCATCAGGACCACCTTTGGGAATATATTTTTCTCTTCTTAAATGCGTTGAGCCTTTCCCCCCTTTTCCAGATCGAACATAAAGCTTAACATAATCAACAAAATTATCAACTATCATTTGATCTTAAATTAAACTATCTATAAGGTTGAATAGTCTTCTGGTAATATCATTAACTGTTCCCTTTCCGTTAACTGAATAAAACTTATTTTGTTTATTATAAAAATTAATAAGAATAGAAGTTTTAGTGTTATACTCGTTAAACCTATTTCTAATTTTTTCTATGTCTTGATCATCTGATCTATTTGTAGTTTTTCCTCGATCTAGTAATCTAGTAATTAATTCATCTTCACTAACATCCAATGCTATCGTTGCGTTAATTTTAAGTTTAATAGAGTCTAGAAAAGAATCAAGAGATTCGGCTTGGTTAAAAGTTCTTGGGAAACCATCAAATATATAACCGTTAACATCTTTATTGGAAACTACTTCATTTTCTAACATTTTGATTGTGACTGAGTCAGGAACAAGATCTCCTTTATCTAGATATGACTTTGCCTCAATTCCTAGATCGGTTTTATTCGTAATATTTTTTCTAAATAAATCACCAGTAGATATGTGATAAAGATCATATTTTTCCTTTAAAAAATTTGCTTGAGTTCCCTTACCTGATCCTGGTTTTCCAAAAATTACTATATTAAACATATGCACAAAGATATTTAAAATGTTTAGTATTTTTTACTGAGTTTAAAGGAATGCTTATTTTTGCGCAATGTTTGTTAAGAAAAAAATAATAGGAATATTAGGTGGAGGTCAACTTGGCAAGATGGTGCTTGATGTTTCAAATAAATGGGGAATTGATGTTCATATTCTTGACCCAGATAAAAACTGCCCATCAAGCAGACTATGTTCTAAATTTTTTGTTGGCGATTTAATGGACTATGAAACTGTAATCAAATTTGGGCAAAGTGCTGATATAATAACAATTGAAATTGAAAATGTAAATGTTGAGGCTTTAAAATTTCTTGAATCTCAAGGTAAAAAAGTATTCCCTCAGCCAAACATAATAGAAATTATACAAGATAAATCAGAACAAAAAAAGTTTTATTTAAAAAATAATATTCCATCGTCATCATTTAAAATTTTTGAAGGAATTGATAAATTAAAAGATTTAATAATTAAAGGACAAGTGTCCTACCCTTTTATATGGAAGGCTTCAAAGATGGGTTATGATGGTTATGGTGTTAAAAAAATAGTTGACAACAAAAGTTTAGAGAAGGTTAACGACTGTAATTTTATTATAGAAGAACTTGTTCAAATTAAAAAAGAACTATCAGTAATGATAGGATCCAGGGAGTCAGGAGAAACAGTTGTATACCCAGTAGTTGAAATGGAGTTTAATAATGAATCTAATCAAGTAGAATATATTTTATCTCCTGCAAATATTAGTAAAGAGCTTGAAGTTAAAGCAAAAAAACTTGCTCATGAGGTATCTCAAAAATTTAATATATATGGAATAATAGCCGTTGAAATGTTCTTGACTAATGACGATGAACTTCTAGTTAATGAAGTTGCTCCTAGACCTCATAATAGTTATCATTATTCAATAGAAGGATCATACACTAGTCAGTTTGAACAGCTTTTAAGATCAATTTTAGATTTACCTTTAGGTAGTTCTCAAAATATTCAAAATTCAGTAATGGTTAATTTAGTTGGTGATTTAAATTCAAAAGGTCCAGTAGTTTACAAAAATTTTGATCAAATTATTGGAATAGAAGGTGTTAATCCTCATATTTATGGTAAGTTTGAAACTAGACCCAACAGAAAAATGGGTCATATTACGATTGTAAATAAAGATTTAAAAAAGGCAAAAGATATAGCTAAGCATATTAAAGAAACAGTAATTATAACAGGAAAAAAATGAGTCAAGTAGCAATTATAATGGGAAGTAAATCTGACTTCGATATAATGAAAGAAGCAATTGAAATTTTAAAATCTTTTGATATTAAAACAGAATATGACATAGTTTCAGCTCATAGAACTCCTAAGAAAATGATTAAATATGCAACTAATGCAGAAGCAAATGGTATTAAGGTAATTATTGCTGGTGCGGGAGGTGCTGCGCATCTACCAGGTATGGTTGCATCAATTACTAGTCTTCCTGTGATTGGCGTTCCTATTAAATCTAGAAATTCTATTGATGGTTGGGATTCAGTTTTATCTATATTACAAATGCCTGGAGGAGTTCCAGTTGCAACTGTAGCTTTAAATGGGTCAAAAAATGCAGGAATTTTAGCTGCACAAATTATTGGTTCTTTTGATTCAAAAGTTTCTGATAAAATCAAAGCTTACAAAAAAGACCTTGAAGATAAAGTTATTGAGAGTAGTAACGATCTTAAGAAAAAAGCTTAATCCTTGATCCAATCTTTATAACCGTTCTTATAATGGTATATAACTTTAAATCCTAAAGACTTCATTATCAAACTAGCTTTTCTACTTCTGTTTCCTGACATGCAATAAATCATGTATTCATTATTTTTATCAAGATTCTCGAGATTGTCAATAAATTCACTTTTTTGAAAATCTAGATTAAAAGAGCCTTGAATATTTCCACTCATGAACTCTTTTTCTGTTCTCAAGTCAAGAATTAATATTTTTTTGTCTAATAAATTTTCAACCTCTTCCTTATTGACATCCTGGATAAAAGGAGATTGAAGAAAAACTAATAGTGTATAAAAAAAAAGTTTTAACATTTAATCAACAATATTATTATTATTTTCAATATTACATATTTTTGCATAAAAATTTCATGTTTAAAGAAAATTTTACTCGAAGACATATTGGTCCAAATCCTTCAGAGTTAAATATAATGCTTAAAAAAATTGGTGTTAAATCAATTGAAGAACTTCTTGAGCAAACAATTCCAGATAAAATTCGAATAAAGGGAGATCTAAAAATACCTGATGGAATTTCCGAAATGGAATTTTTAAAAGAAATTAAAAAACTATCATTATTAAACAAAAAATTTAAAACTTACATAGGTCTAGGTTATCATGATTCTTTTACTCCATCAGCAATTCAAAGGAATATTCTGGAAAACCCTGGATGGTATACGGCATATACACCATATCAACCAGAAATTGCCCAAGGTAGATTAGAAGCTTTATTAAATTTCCAAACAATGATTTGTGATATCACAAAAATGGAAATTGCAAATGCATCCTTATTAGATGAGGGAACTTCTGCTGCTGAAGCTATGATTATGATGTATAACAACATGTCTAAAGAAAAAAAATCTAGAGGTGAAAAAAAGTTTTTTGTTGATTCAAATATTCTACCTCAAACATTATCAGTTTTAAAGACAAGAGCAAATCCTCTAGATATTGAGATTATTGTTGGAAATATTGAATCTATTGTATCAGAACACTATTTTGGATGTATAATTCAATATCCAGGTAAATCTGGAAATCTTATTGATTTAGATAAATTTTTAGCTGAGATTAATAATGAAGGTTTAAAAGTAATTCTTGCAGTTGATCTTATGTCGATGGTTATAATTGAACCTCCGTCACCTGAGAAAATTGATGTTATAGTTGGAACAACTCAAAGGTTTGGAATTCCACTTGGATATGGTGGACCTCATGCAGCTTTTTTTGCTACAAAAGAGAAATATAAGAGAAATATTCCTGGAAGAATTATCGGTGTTACAAAGGATATTGAAGGAGATTATGCACTTAGAATGGCACTTCAAACTAGAGAACAACATATTAAAAGAGATAGGGCTACATCAAATATTTGCACAGCTCAAGTCTTGCTTGCGGTTATGGCTGGAATGTATGCAGTATATCATGGTCCTAATGGATTAAGAGATATATCAAATTCCATACATTTAAAAGCTGTTTATTTATTTCAAAAAATTTCATCACTAGATCTTAAGATCAAATATTCTAAATTTTTTGATACAATTTCAGTAGAGTGTGACTCTAATATTGTAAATAAGATTTCTCTTTCTAAAAAGATAAACCTATATAGTCTCAGTAAGAATGAAATATTAATTTCAGTAAATGAGAAAACTGACCTTAAAGATTTGGATTCAATTGTTTCAATATTTGAGGAATACATTGGTAAAGAATCATTTATAATTAATTTTCCAGAAAAATCATTAATTGATAATAAAAGGAAATCTAAAATTTTATCACATCCTGTTTTTAATTCATACCATTCTGAAACTTCATTAATGAGATATATCAAATCTCTTGAAAACAAAGATTTATCTCTAACACAATCTATGATATCGCTTGGTTCATGCACTATGAAATTAAATTCAGCTTCTGAAATGATTCCTTTAAGTTGGTCTGAGTGGAATAGTATTCATCCTTTTGTTCCAATTGATCAAGCTATGGGATATCACAAGGTAATAAGTAATCTCGAAGATTACCTTTGCGAAATAACTGGCTTTTCTTCAACTTCCCTTCAACCAAATTCAGGAGCTCAAGGAGAGTATAGTGGTTTAATGGTAATTAAGTCTTATTTAAACAAAATTGGACAGCATCATAGAAACATATGCCTTATTCCTTCATCAGCTCACGGGACTAATCCTGCATCAGCAATTATGGCAGGTCTGAAAGTAGTTGTGATTGGAACTGACGAAAAAGGAAATATAGATATAGAAAATTTAAAATTAAAGGTACAAGAACATAAAGCTAATTTAGCTGCTTTGATGATAACATATCCATCCACTCATGGAGTATTTGAATCTGAAATTCAGTTTATAAATAATCTTATACACCAAAATGGAGGGCAAGTATACATGGATGGCGCAAATATGAATGCTCAAGTTGGATTAACTAGTCCAAAAATGATTGGTGCAGATGTTTGTCATTTAAACCTTCATAAAACTTTTTCAATTCCTCATGGAGGAGGAGGTCCAGGAGTTGGACCTATATGTGTTGCAGAACATCTTAAGGATTTTCTTCCTTCAAATCCAGTAATTCCTTCAGGCGGCAAAGATTCCATTGATGCTATTTCATCCGCACCATGGGGGTCAGCCCTAGTTTGTTTGATTTCTTATGGATATATTAGAATGTTGGGAAATTCTGGTATCAAAAGATCTACTGAAATTGCGATTGTTAATGCAAATTATATGAAATCAAAACTTGAAAGTAATTTCACAATATTATACAGTGGAGAGAATGGAAGATCAGCACATGAATTTATAATTGATTGTAGAGAATTTAAAAAGTTTAATATTGAAGTCACAGATATAGCTAAAAGATTAATAGATTATGGATTTCATGCACCTACCGTATCTTTCCCTGTTCCTGGAACAATGATGATAGAACCCACTGAAAGTGAAAAGTTAAGTGAATTAGATTCATTTTGTGATGCTCTTAATTCAATATATTCTGAGATAACTTCAAACAACGAATCTGATAGGGAAATGCTTAGGAATTCTCCACATACCCTAAAAATGCTTACTTCCTCAAAATGGCCTTATAAATATTCTAGAGAAGATGCATCTTTTCCTAAACAACATTTAAATAATAATAAGTTTTGGCCATCAGTCAGAAGAGTTGATGAAGCTTATGGCGATAGAAATTTAATATGTAGCTGTCCACCTATAGACTCTTATGAATATTTTAAGTAATTTTATAAAATGAATTATAAAATCACTGGAACAGGCAGTTGTATTCCAGAAATTACAAAGAAAAATTCAGAATTTATTAATAATGATTTTTTTGATATTGATGGTAATCAAATTCAAAGCTCAAATATTGATATTGTAAAAAAACTAGAATCTATTACTGGCATCAATGAGAGAAAATATGTGTCTGATAAAACAAATTCTTCTGATTTAGCTTCAGTGGCAGCAAAAAATGCAATTGTAGATTCTAAAATAGATCAAGAAACATTAGACTACATAATTGTTGCTCATAATGCAGGTGATGTTTCATGTAATAGCAGCCAAGTTGATGTTCTTCCATCAGTCGCGTCCAGGGTAAAAACTAAACTAAAAATAAAAAACCCAAAATGTGTAGCTTATGATATTATTTGTGGATGTCCAGGTTGGGTTGAGGGTATGATACAAGCTAGATCATTTATTAAATCTGGAATGGCAAAGAAATGTCTTGTAATTGGTTCCGAAACTCTTTCTAGAGTCTCAGATAAAAATGATAGAGACTCGATGATATATGCAGATGGCTCAGGTGCGGCGATACTTGAAATGGATAATTCGAATAGTAGTGGAATATTATCATATAGCTCTGCAACGTATACCTTTGAAGGTGAAAATGAATTTATTTATTATGGGGTTTCAAATAATCCTGAACTCAATAAAAACTCTAACAAAAAGTATATAAAAATGCAAGGAAGAAAGGTATATGAATTTGCCTTAACAAAAGTTCCAGCAGCAATGAAAGAGTGTTTTGATGAATCAAATTGTAAGATAGAAAACTTAAAAAAAATATTTATTCATCAGGCAAATAAAAAAATGGATGAAGCTATAATTAAAAGATTCTTTAGGTTATATAAATTATCTACTCCTTCAGATATACTTCCAATGAATATTGAAGAGTTTGGCAACAGCTCTGTTGCTACTATACCAACCCTCTTTGATTTAGTTAGAAAAACTAATTATAAAGGGCACAGTCTTAAAAAAGGTGATATAATTATGTTTGCAAGTGTTGGAGCTGGCATGAATATCAATGCCATAACATATAAGATATAAATCTAATGAAGTTTTTTTTTCATATTGGAAGATACTTTTTAATGATTAAATACACCTTCACCAAGTTCACTAAATGGAGCGTTTTAAAAAAGTTAATTTTTCAAGAGATTGAAGACTTAATCATTGGATCTATAGGAATCGTCGCTTTTATGTCATTTCTTATTGGAGGGGTTGTTGCTATTCAAACTGCTCTAGCTATTGAAAATCCTTTATTACCTGGAAATTTAATTGGTTTTGCTACGAGGCAATCTGTAATCCTAGAATTTGCTCCAACTTTGATATCTATAATAATGGCTGGAAAGGTAGGTTCTTATATTACATCAAGCATTGGAACAATGAGGGTAACTGAACAAATTGATGCTCTTGAGGTGATGGGAATAAATTCCTTCAACTATTTGATATTCCCAAAGATTATATCACTTCTTTTGTACCCTTTTTTAATTACTCTTGCCATGTTTCTTGGAATACTTGGAGGTTACATAGCTAGTGTTTACGCAGGCTTCTCAACCAGCTTTGATTTCATCCAAGGTATTCAACTTGATTTTAAAGTATTTCATATTATTTACACTTATATAAAAACTATATTATTTGCATTTGTTTTAGCAACTATTCCTTCATATCATGGTTTCTTTATGAAAGGAGGAGCTTTAGAAGTTGGTAAAGCAAGTAATATTTCTTTTGTTTGGACAAGTAGTGTAATAATCATTATTAATTTTATTGTAACTCAACTTTTGTTAGCTTAATGATTTCTGTTAAAAACATATCTAAGTCATTTGAAAATATTAAAATTATAGATGATATATCTGCTGTATTTGAAAAAGGAAAAACTAATTTAATTATTGGACAAAGTGGTTCTGGAAAAACAGTATTAATGAAATGTTTGCTTGGTTTATTTGATATAGATGAGGGTGAAATTTTATATGATTCTCAGAAATTTAAGAAAGATAACATTAGTATGATATCAGATTTAAGAAAACAGATTGGTATGGTCTTTCAAGGAAGCGCATTATTTGATTCAATGTCTGTTATAGAAAATATTATATTTCCACTTAGAATGTTTTCTAACAAAACTGATTCTGAAATGATTATCAGAGCTAGAGAAGTAATAAAAAGAGTTGATCTTAAAGATGTAGATCATAAATTTCCTTCTGAAATTTCTGGAGGTATGAAAAAAAGAGTTGCAATTGCTAGGGCAATAGTACTTAACCCAAAATATCTTTTTTGTGATGAACCTAACTCAGGACTTGATCCTAAAACTGCAATTATTATTGATAAACTTATTCAAGAAATTACCATTGAGTATGATATCACTACTGTAATTAATACACATGACATGAACTCAGTTATGGAAATAGGTGATAAGATTATTTTCTTAGTAGAAGGTGAAAAGATATGGGAGGGCACTAATAAGGAAATATTAAATACAGATGATAAAATGATTAATGACTTTGTTTACTCATCTGAATTATTTAAAAAAGTAAAACTTATTCAAAAAAAATAACCTAGGGGTTTGAATTTGATACAGAAATAAGTTTGCCGTTAAATAACTTATTTCCATTAATAGCAAAGTCAATTATATATTTTGCCATTTCATCTGACTTTGTATTTACATTATAATCTGGGAAAGCTTCTTTTAACATTTTTGTTTGAACAGCTCCAAGAGCTAAAACATTAAAAGATGGACCTTCTTGATATTCCTCTGCTAAAACCTCAGTTAATGCAATTACAGCTGCTTTACTACTAGAATAAACTGAAAGGCCTGGAAATTTTTTTGAACCATTAACACCACCTATACTGCTTATATTAATTACATGACCTTCTTTATTAATATATGGAATAAGTGATCTTGTAATTTCAGCTAGACCAAAAATATTAACATCAAATGTTGTTTTAAATGATTCATAAGTAGTGTCTTTAAAAAGCTCATTGGCTAAGTATCCCGCATTATTAATTAAAATATCGATTTCTATTTCTTTATTCTTCAAATCATTAATAAATCTATTGATACTTGACTTTTTAGTTATATCGATTGAATAAGATTCTATTCCACTTATATCTTTTAAAGGTTCTTTATTTCTTGAAATAGAGATTACTTTATGATTTAATTTAGCTGCTTGAGTACAGATTTCAAAACCTATACCAGAACTTGTACCAGTTACAACAATAGTTTTCATCAAATAAGAATTGAGACAGGGTTTTCAATAAACTCTTTTAGAGTCTTTAAGAACATAGATCCAGTAGCACCATCAACCGTTCTATGATCGCACGCTAAAGTAAGCTTCATTGTATTTCCAACTATAATCTCACCACTTTTAACAATAGGTTTTTGCACTATAGCCCCAATGGAAAGAATAGCTGAATTTGGTTGATTTATTATTGAGGTGAAGCTTTCAATTCCAAACATTCCAAGATTAGAGATAGTAAAGGTGCTTCCTTCGATCTCAGCAGGAGTTAATTTTTTATTTTTTGCTCTAATAGCAAAATCTTTAATCTCAGCATTTATTTCAGGTAAATCTTTAGAATTAGCAAACTTAACAACTGGAACAATTAATCCATCCTCAACTGCTACTGCAACTCCTAAATGAACATGATTGTAAAAGACGGTTTTATCATCATACCATCTTGAATTAACTTTTGGATGCTTAGCTAGTGATAGTGATACAGCTTTAGCAATAATATCATTGAAGGATATTTTTACATTTTGAGTATTAATAAATTGTTCTCTAAATGAAATTATATTATCCATTTCTAACTCAATATTAAGATAATAATGAGGAGCTGAGAATTTTGAATCTGATAATCTTTTAGCAATAGCCTTTCTCATTGTAGAATTTTGAATCTCATCAGATGATTCAGTTAAATGAGGTTTAGGACTTAAAAATTGGGAGTAATTGGATGGTTTATAAGAATCTATATCTCTTTTTATAATTCTTCCATTATCACCCGTACCTTTTATAGAAGATATATCTATTCCCTTTTCATTAGCTAATTTTCTAGCAAGTGGTGATATAAGAACTCTGTCCAATGAATCATTCGAAGTAAAATAAGGCTTAGGTTCTTCCTTTACCTGAACCTTTGGCTCCTCCTTCACCTCAACCTTTGGCTCCTCCTTCACCTCAACCTTTGGATCCTCCTTCACCTCAACCTTTGGCTCCTCCTTCACCTCAACCTTTATTTCAGGCTTGTCAGTTTTAACTAGATCAGTAATATCCTCACCCTCAGTTCCAATTATTGCAATAATACTATCAACAGGAGCAGTAGATCCTTCATCTATTCCAATATGAAGAAGAACTCCATCATAAAAAGACTCAAACTCCATAGTTGCTTTATCTGTTTCGATCTCAGCTAAAATTTCCCCTTCTTTTACTGAATCACCAACTTTTTTAAACCATTTTGCAAGAGTACCCTCTTCCATGGTATCACTTAATCTTGGCATGTTTATTACTTCAGCCATTTTTAATTAATTTTATGATTTATAAAGGGATAGTCTTTTTGTTCATAGACAACATCATACATAATTGTCTTTTCAGGAAATGGAGATGATTCGGCAAATTCTTCACATTCTGTTATTATAGATTTAACCTTTTTTTCAATCTTTTCAATATCAGATTTCTTTCCAAATTTCTTTGAAAGTATTACATTCTCAATCTGAGTAATTGGATCAATCTTTCTATATTCTTCAACTTCCTCCTTTGTTCTATATTGCTGAGCATCTGACATAGAGTGTCCACGATACCTATATGTTTTAACATCAAGAAGTGAAGGTCCTTTTCCAGCTCTAGCATGTTTTACGCATTCATCAATTGCTTCAGCCACCTTAATTGGATCCATGCCATCTACTGGCATCGAAGGCATTTCATATGGCTCTCCTAGTTTCCAAAGATCTTCTTGACTTGTTGTTCTTGCAACAGAAGTACCCATGGCATATCCATTATTTTCTACTATGTATATAACTGGAAGTTTCCAAAGTGCAGCAAGATTAATTGATTCATGAAATGACCCTTGTCTAATTGCTCCATCACCCAAAAAGCAGAGAGTCACACTATCTCTTTTAAAATATTTATCACCAAATGCAATACCCGTTCCGAGTGGAATCTGTCCTCCAACAATACCGTGTCCACCAAAGAAATTATACTTTTTTGAAAAAATGTGCATAGAACCTCCTAAACCTCCGGATGTTCCTGTTGCTTTTCCAAACAATTCAGCCATAACAAATTTAGGATCTTCTCCTAGCCCTATTGCATGGACATGACTCCTGTAAGAGCTAATCATCCTATCTTTTTTTGGATCTGTAGAGTGAAGACATCCCGCAAGAACTGCTTCTTGACCATTGTATAAATGGAGAAAACCTCTAATTTTTTGTTGAATATATTTTGCAGCAAGTTTATCTTCAAACTTTCTCCATAAAAGCATATTTTCATACCAATCTAAATAAGTCTTTCCGGTTATTTTTTTCATATAAATTAGTTGAAGTCTGTTATTCTAAGACGAAGCAAAAATACTCATTTCTTTAGTATATTGCAATAAAATTA
>ERZ802830.19-NODE-19-length-125153-cov-27.3893_pt1 | contig 125153 bp, 124 predicted proteins | sample MGYA00345654_ERZ802830 | MGnify/ENA primary metagenome ERZ802830 (study PRJEB30503, sample SAMEA104212375) | marine metagenome | biome: Westerlies Biome; feature: [SRF] surface water layer (ENVO:00010504) within the epipelagic zone...; material: water...
AAATTATGGCACCTGTCCAAACAGCAAATCCATTTAATTATGGTGGTGACGTTTTAAGTATAGGGCTAGGCCTTAATACGGTTTTGGACTTATTTGGAGGTAAGCACAAAGATCGATTTTCTTTTGAAATAATAAAGCCAATTGACCAAAATAAAAATGGCCTTCAAATGAAAAATGATCTCACTATTCAAATAGGTTTCCAAAAGATGCTTTAGGTTTTTATTGTAAAATCTTAAACAACAATCTAACCTTTATTGCATTAAGTAGGAGATTAAAGATGAAAAATTTTCAAGTGTTAGGAAATTCTTCTAATAAACTAAAAAAATTAATGACAGTATATGCAAGAGATCACAGAAAGATCGTTCATGAATTTAGAAGTTAAAAAATTATAGAAACAATGAAAAAAAAATTTGTAATTCTTTTTACCTCTTTAGTCATATTACTTTTAAGTTTTCTACTATCAGGACCTTTTTTAACACTTTATTCAATTAAAGAAAGTATTGAAGAAAAAGACTCAACCACATTAAGTAAAAATATTTATTTTCCGAAGTTAAGATCTAATATAAAGATTCAAATTAATTCATCTTTATCAAAAAGTATTTCTGAAAAATTTAATGATAATCCGATAAAGTTTTTAGCTGAGGGATTAAGCGATATATTTGTTGATGAGGTAATTGACGTTTTCCTTACACCAGATGGATTAGAACGTTTAATTAATGGGGAAAACCCATCTTCAATAATTAAGAATAAAAAAAATTCAAACCAAAATAATGACCAAATTAAACCTTTTGAAAGTATAGAATTTAATTATCATTCATTTAATAGATTTGTAGTATTTATAAATACAAAAAATCAAAAAGTTATTAGACTGCATTTGGATAGGTTTGGTTTAAGTTGGAAATTGGTAAATATTATTTTACCTTAAAAGAAAGATAATAATATTTGAGGAATATCTGTGAGCAGTAAAAATATAATATTTGTAGGAGGGACAGGATTAATTGGAAACTCAGTTTTGAACTATTTAAGTAAAAAACAAACAAAGATATTTGCTCTTACTCGTAATAAAATTCCAAAAAAACCAGAAAATGTTGAGGAAGTTTTTTTTGATTTTGATACCCTTGAGTTAAATAATGAAATCGATGATTGGGATCATATTTATTTATGTCTTGGAAGAAAATTAAAGGTTTGGGAGTTAATTTATATAAGAAAAAGAGATAGAGAAAATCATTTGAAAATTGAGCATGACTATATAATCAATATTCTAAAAAAAGGTAAAACATTAGGGGCTACTAAACTATCTTTAATATCTGCTGTAGGCGCAAATTCAAAATCTTCAAATTTTTATTTAAAAACAAAGGGCTTGTTAGAGGAAAGTATTAACTTACTTGGATATGACAATATAAATATTTTGCGTCCATCTCATATCATTACAAATAAATCTTTGAGAAGTTCAGGTCTTTTAATTTTTTTAATTGATATTATATCAAAAATTTCAAACTTAATTTTGATTGGGTCATCTCGCAAATATAGAGGCATTGAACTTGAAAAAATATCAGAATTTATGGCAGAAAAAAACAACAAAGGATTGAATATCTTTTATTATGATGATTTTATATCATAGAAATTAGGAGCAAAAAATGAGTGTATTAGTTAATTTAGAAATACCCGTTCAAGAGGATAAGTTAGAAGAGTTTTTTGATTATATGCGTGAAGTTCTAGTTGATACTAGAGCTTACGAAGGATGTATTAGCTTAAATACCTACCATGAAGTTGGAACTTCAACAGTATTATTGATTGAAGAGTGGGAAAAAATGGAGAATCAGGAATCTTATATGAATTGGAGGGTAGAGACGGGGTTAGTTGATGTTCTATCTGGCTTTTTAGATGGAGATTTAGTCGTTAAGAAGTATCTTCCAAGAGTGGATATATAGCTATGGAAAAAAATCTTGATATAGTTGTTTATGGAGCAACAGGGTTTACAGGAAAGTTATGTGCTAAATACCTTTCTGAGAATTCTGTTGATTTAAATTGGGCAATAGCTGGTAGAAATAAAGAGAAATTGGAAGAGTTAAAAAAAGAGCTCTCTCTAGATGTTGATATTTTTATTGCAGAAAGCAATGATGAAAAGGCTCTTGATAATATTACTAAAAATACAAAAGTTGTTTTATCAACAGCAGGACCATTTCATAGGTATAGTTCAAATTTAGTAAAATCATGTGTTAAAAATTCATCTGATTATGTTGATATTACAGGTGAGTTTTTCTGGATTAGAGAGATGATTGATCTTCATCATGAGGAAGCATCATCTAAGGGCGTAAGAATTATTCCTGCTTGTGGGTATGATTCTATTCCATCTGATTTAGGTACTTTTTTTTCAAGTACTAAAATAAAGGAACCAATCAAAAGAATTGAATCATTCCACGCTGGTCAAGGTGGAGTCTCAGGTGGAACAACAGAAACTGGTTTCTCTATGGGCGATCTTAAATTAGGAAAAAAAATGAATGACCCATTTGTTTTAAATCCAGAGAAATCTGTATCAAATGAACAAAAATTACTTAGCTCAGACTCTGTCGGTATTAAAAAAAATAATCTTATAGAATCTTGGACTGGTCCATTTATTATGGCTATTTCTAATACAAGGGTTGTTAGGAGAAGCGCAGCTCTTTTGGAGTTAAATCAGGAGGGTTATGGTGTTAATTTTACATATCAAGAGCATGCTTTTTATAAAAAATTTAGAACTGCTCTTTTGGTTACTTTTGTAACACTCTTATTTGGTTTAATCTTAAGCACACCTATTCGAAAACTAGTTAGACCTTTACTTCCAAAGCCTGGTGAAGGACCAAGCGAAGAGACCATGGAAAATGGTTTTTTTGATAGTTTCTTTACTGCTGAGTTAGACAATGGTGAGAAAAAATTATTTCGTGTTCACGGTAAGGGTGACCCAGGTTACAAGGTTACGTCAAAATTTGTATGTGAAAGCGCCTTAACTCTTGTTAAGGATCGTGAAAAATTACCAGGTGGCAATGAGTATGGAGGCGTTCTTACTCCTGCATCCGGCCTAGGACAACCTTTAATAGATAGACTTTCCTCAAATGGTGTTCATTTTGAGGGGCCGCTTTAATTAAATAGCTATAACACCACCATCAACTGATATAGAGTCACCTGTGGTAAACGACGAGTCTTCTGAAGCAAGAAATAAAACAGCTCTAACAACTTCTTCTGGTTCTCCAACTCTATTCATTGGGTGTGAGGCGGCAAAATCAGCGAGCTGTTGATCGGGGTTTTCGGCTCCTTCAACATACCTTTGCATCATTGGTGTATTAATGGCACCAGGTTGAACAGCATTACACCTGATTTTATAACCCATTTGAGCACAATGAAGGGCTACTGTACGGGTTAAAATTAAAACACCAGCTTTACTGTAATTGTAGGCTATAACGAATGGTTGTGGTCTAGTGGCTAGTGAAGATGCAAAGTTCACAATTGAACCAGATCTATCTTTCATCGATTTTACTGCAAATTGGCAACCTAAAAATACTGAGGTTCCATTTATGGCATGCGTTCTATTCCAATGATCAAATGTTTCATCCTCTATAGTAGCCGGCTCACTTATACCTGCAGCATTAATAACAGATGATATTTTATTAAATCTTTCGCCTAAATGTTTTTCTAGTGAATTCCATGATTCTGGATTTGTTACGTCAGCCTTGAAGAATTCACAAGATTTTCCAATCTTATCAGCAACCGATTTTCCCATTTCTTCATTTATATCCAGAGTTACAACTTCCCCTCCTTCATTTATAATATGCTCCGCAGTTAAAGCACCCATTCCTGAGGCTCCACCAGAAATAATTACTAACTTATCTTCAAATCTTGACATAATATTCTCCGTAAATACTTACAAATTTAACTTTTTTTGTTTTTTTTAAAATACTCTTGATCTTTTTTTATTTGTTCTTTTAATTTTTTATCTTCTAAAGTTTCACTTGAATTTACTTTAGGGGGTGTATTACAAACAGAAATTCCCATACTATTCCTTGTTAACCATTAAGAGATTATAAAATTAAATGAATAATATAAAAGATAAAGATAAAATTAAAGTTTTTTACAATGACACCTGCCCTATCTGTAAGAGAGAAATTAACACTTATAAATTAAGATCTAATAATATTGAATTCAGAGACTCCTCATTAATGGAAGACAAATATAATAGAAGGATGCATGCCTATAAAGATGGTGTTGAGTATATTGGAGCAGAAGCTTTTCTAATTGTATGGGAGAATACCAAAGGCTTTAAATGGCTTTCATATCTTTTCAATAATAGAATTAGTATAATCATAATGAATCTTATATATGAGCCATTGGCCTTTATTATATATAAAATGCATCTTAGAAGGATTGAAAAAAATAAATGAAATTAGTTTCTTATAAAATTCATGATAAAATTAATATTGGAGCATTAAAAGAAGATTTTATAGTTCCATTTTCCAATGATCCAAATATTCCAAATAACATGCTCTCCTTTTTAGAGGCCGGTAAAAAAGTAATGACTCTTGCTGAGGATGTTGTTAAGAAAAATCAAAATATTATTCCAATGGACAGTTGTAGATTGATCAATCCAATCTTAAGGCCTCCAAAAATAATTGCTATTGGCCTTAACTATCAAGATCATTTGGAAGAAATCAGAGCGATTGGAAGAGAGGTTGATGACCCTGAGGTTCCCATGATTTTTAATAAGCAGTCTACCTCAGCTTGTGGTCCATTCGAAGATATACATGATCCAAAAGTTTCGGATAAATTAGATTATGAAGGTGAACTCGCCTTTGTGATTGGAAAAAAATGTAGACATGTTCCTCGTAGTGAGGCCCATAATGTTATTGCGGGATATTGCGTTTCGAACGATGTAAGTGTTCGGGACTGGCAATTAAGAGTACCAACTTTTACGATAGGAAAGTCTTTTGATACTCACTGTCCTTTCGGACCGGCAATAGTAACAGCTGATGAAATTTCTGATCCACACAATCTACAAATAAAAACTGAGGTCAATCAAGAGGTAAGGCAAAATTCTAACACCAAAAATCTTATTTTTAATTGTTTTGAGTTAGTTGAACATTTATCTACATCCTTTACTTTAGAACCTGGTGATTTAATTTTATCAGGTACTCCAGGTGGAGTAGGTGTAGCAGATAATAAGTTTTTAAAGGAAGGTGATGAGGTCAAAATTAGTATTTCTGAGCTAGGCTATATAGAAAATAGAGTAGTAAATGAGCCTCTATCAACAATAGCTTATTAATTTTCTTATTTATTATTCTCAGATAGCATTAGACGATTTTCCATAATCTTTATAATTGGTTTATCAATAACCTGTCCTTTAAAGGAAAAAACTCCTTTGTTAGACTTCTTAAATTCATTGATAATTTCCTTAGCTTCTTTTATTTCCTCATCAGTTGGGAGAAAATATTTTTTAACAATATTAATCTGAGATGGGTTGATCGTTGCTTTTCCGTTAAATCCTATTGATTTAGAGAGCTTGCTCTCAGATTCAAGACCATTCGCATCTAAAGCATTCATAAATGGACTATCAATTGAAAAAATATTATTAATTGAACATTCAACTATTATTTTGGAACGAGCATATAGCATCGCATCCCAATTCATTTCAGAACCAATCATACTACTGAAATCAGCAGCTCCAAATGCGAGGCCTACGACATTTTTACCTGATGCTATTTTATCTAAATTTCTTATCGCCAAAGGTGTTTCTATAAGAGGAATAATTGATAATGTGCAGGGTATTTTTATAAAATCTTTATCGGTCTCAAATTTTGGTATTATGATTTCATGGCTCAAATCTCTAAAGGTATCTAAATCTGTTATTCCAGTTTCAGTATTTAGATCGTTAATTCTAATATAGGATATTGTATTTAAAGAATTATTCGCAAGAAAAGAATAAAGATTATCTCTAGCAGATCTCTTATCTTCTTGAAGTATGGAGTCTTCTAAATCGAAAATTATTCCATCTGCACCAGAATTTAAGGCTTTATCAATATAATCTAATTTATTGGCAGGTATAAAGATTGGTGAAATAGGAAATTTAGTCATTAAAAGCTCATATATTTTTAAGTAATCTTATCATTAAAAATTAAAATGTAGTATGGAAAAGCTATGTATAGTAAAATTACTATCCAAATAAAAAGAAAGTAAATTATGTTCAATGTTAAGAATAAAAATATTTTAATAACTGGTGCAACTTCAGGTATTGGGAGGTCGACTGCTATTGCGTTATCCTCAATGGGAGCAAGAGTTACATTTATTGCGCGTAATAAAGATAAAGCAGAAGTTCTTCTAAAGGAACTTAATTGCAATACTGAAAATAAAGCTGCTTACATAATCGCAGATCTCTCCTCTCAAGATGAAGTTAAGAGTGCAGCAAAAGAATACTTAAATATGAATATATCTCTTGATATTTTAATTAATAATGCTGGTCTTATAAATTTAAAAAGACGTGAAACTGTTGATGGCTTTGAAGAAACATTTGCAGTAAATCATTTAGCTTATTTTAGTTTAACTAACATATTAATTGATAAAATTAAGGAATCTAAGTCTGCGAGAATAATTAATATTTCTTCCGGAGCACATCAATTTGTCAGTAGAATGAATTTTGATGACCTTCAATCAGAAAAAAACTATAAACCTTTTAAAGTTTATAGTTATTCGAAGCTTGCAAACATTTTATTTACAAGAAAGTTATCTGAGGTTTTAATAAATGATAATATTACAGTTAATTGTCTTCATCCTGGTGTAGTTGCTACAGGTTTTGCTAGTCAAAATGACTCAAAGATTCAAAAATTATTATTTAAATTAAGTAAACCTTTTATGCGCTCTAGTAACAAGGGTGCTGAGACTTCGATTTATTTATCCTCATCTGATGAAGTCTCAGATGTTAGCGGTAAATATTTTTACAATTCTAAAATCTCTAAAATTTCTTCAGGCGCTTCAAGTAAAGAAGATGCAGAAAAGCTTTGGGAAATAAGTATGGAGCTAACAGGGCTGATATAATGAAGGGCGTTTTATTAATAAATTTAGGTTCACCAAAAAATTTAGATCTATCTTCAGTTAAAGATTATTTAAGAGAATTTTTATCTGATGACTATGTTTTAGATATTCCAAAATTAATTCAAAAAATATTGGTAAATTTTATTATTGTGCCTTTTCGTTCATCAAAAACAAAAGAGGCATATGAGAGTATTTGGACTTCAAAAGGATCCCCATTAATTATTAATACTGAGCTTATAGGAAAGAAATTACAAAAAAAAATAAATTTACCTGTAGAAATAGCAATGCGTTACCAAGAACCATCAATAAAAGATTCTGTTTTAAGGTTATTGAAAAATGGTTGCGATGAAATTACTGCTGTGCCGTTATACCCTCATTATGCACAAGCAACCTCATTGACTACAAAGCTAAAAATAGAAAGTGTTATCAACGATATTGATACTGATATTAAACTTTCAATTTCACCTCCATTTTATTGTGAAGATGGATATATAAACTCTCTCTCTGACTCTATTAAAAATCATTTACCCAATGAATTTGATTACCTTTTATTCAGCTATCATGGAATTCCTGAAAGGCACGTGAAAAAAATGGATCCTACTTCATCCCATTGTTTAAATAATAAAGACTGCTGTAATGTAAGTTCTAAAGCCCATAAGTATTGTTATAGGCATCAGGTTATAACTACTTCTGAACTATGTGCAAAGGAACTTGGCTTAAATAAGGAGCAATGGGGGGTATCTTTTCAATCTAGAATTGGACCTGGTTGGTTGCAACCTTTTACGGACAAGGTATTAGAAGAGCTTCCTAAACAAGGAATAAAAAAAATTGCAATAGTCTGCCCTGCATTTGTTGCCGATAATCTTGAGACTTTAGAGGAAGTTGATATTCGGGCAAGAGAGACCTTTTTAGAATGTGGCGGCGAAGAGTTTACTTTTATTCCTTGTATTAATGATAATGATTTATGGATTGATTTTTTAGCTAATTTTATAGAAGAATAAATTTTGTTTATATTAATATATTTAGGAGCTCTAAATGAATGATTTTTTATATCCAGGTATTCTAAGCAGTGTTGCCTTGCTTGTATATTATTTTACTTTATTCAAAGCTGGAACCGCCCGAGTAAAGTACAATATACAAGCACCATCTCATGATGGGCCTGAAGAGTATGTTAGGAAAGTTAGGGTTCACATTAATACTTTAGAGCATTTAGCTCTTTTTCTTCCAGGTTTATGGCTATTTTCTATTGCAGTTGATCCTACATGGGCTGCAATTATAGGAGTATTATGGCCAGTGGGTAGAATAGGTTATGCCTACGGTTATTATAAAGGTGCTGATAAGAGAGGTTTAGGCTTATATATAAGTATGCCGCCAATTTATATTTTTATAATAGGCTCATTAGTAGGTTTTATTTTAAAAATCTAAGAGTTATTTTCAAAATATTATTTTTATGTTGAGGTTGTAAATGAGTAACTTAGGAAAAAATAAACAGTTAATTTTAGCAAAACATCCAAATGGGTTAACAGAAATAGATGATTTCGAGTTAAAAGAAGCTGAGGTTCCAGAAATTAATGATGGAGAACTTTTAATTCAAACTCATTATATTGGCGTTGATGCCGCTTTAAGGCTTATAGTTAGAGATAGCGATGAGTTTTTATTTAGAGTCCAACCTGGAGATCTAATACATGCAAATATGGCTGGTAAGGTAATCGCTTCGAATAACCCAGAATATAAAGTTGGTGAATTTGTTAATGGTTCTTTGGGTGTTCAAAATTTTGCAATTTCGGATGGCAATGATTTAGAGAAATGTGATATTGATTTAGCACCTTTGGGATCTTGGCTTGGAGGCTTTGGTGTTTCAGGATTAACTGCTTATTTTGCTCTTTTTGATGAATGCAAACCACAACCTGGACAGACTGTTTTAGTGACTGGTGCGGCAGGCGCAGTTGGTTCAATGGCTGGTCAATTGGCAAAATTAGCTGGAGCAAGGGTTATAGGAACAACCAGTAGTACAGATAAATGTAAATGGTTAATTGATGAGCTGGGATATGATGTTGCTATCAACTATAATGACCCTGATTGGTTTGAACAGCTAGAGAGAGAATCTCCAAATAGAATTAATATTATTTTTGATAATACAGGCGGCTTTGTTATGAACGAAAGTTTAAAATTAATTGCTATGCATGGTGTAGTTTTGTTATGTGGCTCTACTTCTCAATATACTGAAGATACAATGGGTGGCCCCTCAAATTATATTTGGTTAGGTAGTATGAGAGCTAGATTACAAGGTTTTGTGATTTTTGATTATATTGAGAAATATCCTGAGGCAAGAGAAAATATGTCAAAGTGGATAAATTCCGGTTTATTAAAAATACCTGAATACTCATGTGAGGGCGATATTGAAGATTTTCCAAAGACATTCCGTGAGCTTTTTGAAGGAAAAAATTTAGGAAAAATGCTTTTAAAGCTTCCAAGTGCTGAATAGAATAAAATAATCTAGTTAATTTTTTAAAATAGTGCCTTGTTATAATTTTTATATTATAATTTTAATATGGAAAATCATTATGATGTATTAGTTGTAGGTGCAGGAATTTCAGGAATTGGTGCTGGTTACCATTTGCAAACTAAATGCCCCAAAAAATCTTATGCGATTTTAGAGGGAAGGGATACTATTGGTGGTACCTGGGATTTGTTTCGTTATCCTGGAATAAGATCTGACTCTGATATGTATACTTTAGGGTTTTCCTTTTATCCATGGAAAGAAAAGGAAGCTATAGCCAATGGACCGGCTATCTTAAAGTACCTTCATGAAGCATCAGAAAAATTTAATATAAAGGAAAAAATAAAGTTTGGTCATTATGTTGAGAGCGCATCTTGGTCTTCAGAAAACTCGCAATGGGAACTGGAAGTTAAAACAAAAGGAAAAAGTCAGCAAATGACATGTAATTTTATTTTTATGTGTTCCGGATATTATTCTTATAAAGAAGGATATACACCTGATTTTGCTGGTATTGCTGATTTTAATGGTCAGGTAATCCACCCTCAAAAATGGACTGAAGATTTAGACTATAATAATAAAAATGTAATTGTTATTGGAAGCGGTGCTACAGCAGTTACTATTGTTCCTGAAATGGCGAAAAAATCCAAACATGTAACCATGCTTCAAAGATCTCCAACATATGTAGTTTCAGCTCCAGAAAAGGATCCTGTAGCTAAAATACTTCAAAGATTTTTACCAAATAAAGCTGCTTATTTTTTTGTTCGATGGAAAAATATTCTAAGACAACACTGGTTTTTTACTCTTTGTAAGAGAAATCCTAAAAGGGTAAAAGATTTTATTTTAGGTCAAATACGTAAAGAGCTTGGCCCAAGTTATGACATCAAAAAACATTTTACACCTAATTATAATCCTTGGGATCAAAGAATGTGCTTAGTTCCAAATGGTGATTTGTTTGAGTCTATTAAGAATAAAAAAGCATCAGTTGTTACTGATGAGATAGATCATTTTACTAATAGAGGAATAAAATTAAAATCTGGAGATGAAATAGAGGCTGATTTAGTTGTTACTGCAACTGGATTAAATATGGAGTTGCTTAGCAATATTGAATTAACAGTTGATAAAGAAAAAATTGATTTATCGAAAACTATTACATACAAGGGAATGATGTTTAGCGGTGTTCCAAATCTTGTTTCAACATTTGGTTATACAAATGCATCCTGGACTCTAGGTGCAGATTTAACATCTGAATATGTCTGTAGATTAATAAATCTTATGGAAAAAAAATCTTTAAAAAAATGTTGCCCTGAGGCTAATGATAGTATTGAGAAAGATGAAAATTGGTTGAATCTTTCATCTGGATATATCGAAAGATCAAAAAATATTTTTCCGATGCAAGGTAAGAAAAAACCTTGGAAAAATAATCAAAATTTTATTAAGGATGTTTTTCAAATTCGTTATGGAGACCTAAAAGACGGCGATATGAAGTTTTCATAATAAAAAATTAAAATCTAAATATTTATTCAATTACTATATATCAAATATTAAAGCTTAGGAAAAAAGATGAAATCAAGAATATGTGAAATGTTGGGAATAGAATTTCCTTTATTAGCCTTCTCACATTGTAGAGATGTTGTGGCTGCAGTCTCAAAAGCTGGTGGAATGGGAGTTTTTGGTGCAGTTAATTTGCCACCAGAACGTTTGAAGGAGGAATTAACTTGGATTGATGATCATGTTGATGGAATGCCTTACGGGATAGATTTAATTGTACCTAATAAATTTGAAGGTAAGGGGGAGAAAGTATCTACTGAGCAAATATTAAATGCAATTCCTCAAGGCCATAGAGATTTTGCTAAAGGTATTTTAACTGAATATGATATTGATACTGATGAACTAGAAGATGTCAAAGACGGTGCTAAACAATTTAGGATGAATCTTTCTGATGAGGGTGCTGCAACTTCTCTTGAGGTAGCTTTTGAACATCCTATTAAGTTAGTTGCTAATGCTCTTGGTGTTCCTCCAAAAGTTATGCTTGATATGGGAAAAAAACACGGTGTTGCTGTTGCTGCTCTAGTAGGAGCAAAAGAGCATGCAATAAAGCAAGTTGAAGCTGGTGTAGATATTTTAATTGCATCAGGGGGAGAGGCAGGGGGTCACTGCGGAGACGTTTCAACAATGGTCTTAATTCCGGAAGTTTATAAAGCCACTCAACCAATTAGAGATGTTCCAATTTTAGCGGCTGGAGGAATTACTACTGGCTCCCAAATGGCAGCAGCTATGTCCATGGGTGCATCAGGTGCTTGGTGTGGTTCGGTTTGGCTTACAACTTCAGAAGCAGAAACAAACCCTGTTGTTAAAGAAAAAATGTTAGCTGCAAGTTCAAGAGACACTGTCAGATCAAAAAGCCGAACAGGTAAAAATTCAAGACAGCTTAGATCTCCTTGGACTGATGCCTGGGAAAATAAAGGTCCAGAGCCACTACCTATGCCTTTGCAATCTCTTGTAAGCGAGCCCGCACTTAAGAAAATTGATAAATTATCTCAAAGTGGTCATGAGGGCGCTAAGGAATTAGCAACATATTGGGTTGGTCAAGGTGTCGGCTTAATGAATCAGTCAATGTCATCCGGCGCTGTTGTTCAAAACTTCAAAGAAGAATTCATCGAAGCCTATGAAAGGCTTTCTAATTATTTAAGTTAACCAAGTGTTAAATAATGTATAAAATTATGAATTTTATTTTAATTCCTTTACTCTTAATAATTTTAACTACTGTATACTTGTTCTTAACAAAGCCTAAGAACATGCCATTTATGGGCCATTTTGCTGATAAAATTTTATATGGATCTCTATACTATCTCGATAGTCCTGATGTCAGTTATATTTATGCAAAAAAGAAGAATGTTAATTTAAAATTACATTTCTTTATACCGAAAGAACCAAAAGTTAAATCAAGTGTTTTACTTTTTCATGGAGGTGGTTGGGCTTTTGGTTCGTCTTATTCTCTTTTTAAAATATGTAAAGATCTTTCAAGAGCAGGAATAACTTGCATAAGCGCAGATTATAGACTCGGCTTAAAGCATGATACAAAAGTAAAAGATTCAATGTCAGATGCTCATGAGGCATACAATTGGATGGTTGAAAATTCTGATAAACTTAATATTGAAAAAGATAAAATTATAGTCGGGGGAGGGTCTTCCGGAGGTCATCTTGCTGCATCACTTGCAATGATCCCAGATGAAGAAAATAATACTCATGATAATATTCAAGCAATGATATTTCTTAATCCCGCTTTAAATACTTCTTTTTTAAATATAGAAATTCCTAAAAATATAGATGAGAGAAGAAAAAAACTATGGCTTTATATAAGAAAATTATTTGAAGGAAAATCAGATGATCTTTCACCTTCAAATTTTATTCGAAGCAATCTTCCACCATCAATTATATTTCATGGAGAAAAAGACAAAACAATTCCAATTTTTATGATAGATGATTTTGCTAAAGAGATGAAAGAAAAAGGTAATGAAGTTGATTTCTTTAGGTGGAAAGATAAAGGGCATCAATTTTACAGGTGGGATAAAGAAGCTTATCCTGAGGTAATGAAAGAATTAATAGCCTTTATCAATAAGTTGAATAACTAGAGAGGAATTTTATGCCACTAAAAATATCAATTTTCGGATCACTCGTTAGTATTTTTTTAGCAGGATTTATAGCATTTTTATCCAGTGAAAATAGCTCTAATATCTTTGGTATTCGAGCATTAGTTTTTTGTGCTGGTTATTCTTTTATTATTCATTGGTTGTTTTTCATTCATGCTTATTTATATCAAACTGAACATTATTTTGATGCAACCGGAAGTTTTACTTATATTAGCCTTTCTTTAATTGTAATTATTAATTCATTAAATAATTACAGTAACGACGGGGTGAATATCTACTCTCTTATTATTGGCTTTATGGTTATTATTTGGGCTGCGCGTTTAGGATCTTTTTTATTTAAAAGGGTAAAGGAGGTTGGGCAAGATATTCGCTTCATTGAAATGAAAAAAGATTTTTTTTGGTTTCTTATGACATGGACTTTGTCAGGCCTTTGGGTCTTTCTAACATATGCCGCTGGTCTATTAGCAATGACCTCTATTAGCGCAGAAGGTTCATTTAGCTATTACCAGTATTTTTGTTTAATTTTAGGTAGCTTTATTTGGATTGTAGGGTTTTTAATTGAAGTTATATCTGATCATCAAAAAAAGATTTTTCGAAGGAATTTATCTAATAAAGGAATGTTTATAAAAACTGGATTATGGGCGTGGTCAAGACACCCAAATTATTTTGGCGAGATCCTACTCTGGACCGGTATTTCAATAATTGCATTACCAACCATGGCTGGTTTAAAATTCATTGTTTTAATTTCACCGATATTTGTATACATACTTTTGACAAAAATCAGCGGTATTCCAATGCTTGAAAAAAGTTCAGATATGAAATGGGGAAATGATCCCAGCTATATTGAGTATAAAAAAAATACACCTGAACTATTTTTAAAAAAACCTAATCTTTAATTAAATCTTCTTTTAAGTATCTTCCAGCCATATAGTAGTGAAATGCACACCATAATTTTAAGAATGCAAAAATAAGAAGGCTATATCTTAAAGAGTCTTTTCCATACTCGGAATTCAATAAATCACTCACAATTCCAACTGATTGAGGGCCAAAACCTAAACCAATAATATTTATTATAAACAACAATATTGCTGCAGCAACAGATCTCATTCTTAGCTCTACTATGCCTTGTGTTTGACTAAAAGTTGCAGCTTGATAAAAATTACCTAAGCCAACAGGTATAATTAACCATAATAATGACATTGTTGCCGTTGGGCTTAAATAGACATAAACATTAAATGGAACTGTTAGAGCCATTGCTATTGCGGCAATCCAGAGAGACCATCTGACATCTTTTGCTCCAAAGTAATCTGATAAATAACCACCTAGAAATATACCTAACCCTCCTGGTATTCCGAGAATTAGGCCTAAATACCATCCCACATCGCTTGTTTGCATTCCATAAGATCTTTGAAAAAAGGAAGGCAGCCATGTTATAGCTCCATACCCAACAAAGGCAGCTAATGCTGCTGCAAATACTAGATGCCTAAAAGATCTTTTCTTTATTAAATAAGAAACCGTCTCATAAATACTTGGCTGCTTTTCAGTATCAACTTTTCCTTCTGCCTGCCCCCGAATTGGCTCCTTAACTGTGTATCTGAATATAAAAGCAAGCACTATTCCTGGAATACCTACAACAAAAAAAGCTAATCGCCATCCAAAGACTTCATTAATCCAGCCTCCAGCAAATAATCCAAACATTATTCCAAAAGGTATACCTAAGGAATAAATTCCTAAAGCGGTTGATCTTTTATTAGCAGGAAAATAATCAGCTATCATAGAATGAGCTGGTGGACTACATCCAGCCTCTCCAATACCAACACCAATTCTGGCAAAAAGCAGGTGAAAGAAATTTTGAGCTAACCCTGATAGGGCAGTCATAAAACTCCAAATACCCAATGAAAGTGCGATAAGATTTCTTCTATTTCCTTTATCGGCATATTTAGCAATTGGAATACCTAGGGTTGCATAAAATAATGCGAAAGCAAATCCAGTTAAAAAGCCTAACGAAGTATCCGAAAGACCCAGGTCTGTTTTTATTGATTCTAGTAAGATCGATAAAATTTGCCTATCAATGAAGTTAAATGTGTAAACTACAACTAATATTCCTAATGCGTAGTTTCTGATTGAATTTGTTGTTTGTGTGTTATCAACTAGTGACATTTTTCCCCCAAAAAATTAAGACTTTAAATATATGTAATTTATTGATTAATGCTAGAAAAATTTATTTTAAAGTTTTGGAGGTTTTTTAATATTATTATTAATATAATAATCAACATACTTATGGAAGAATTGGTTTCCTCTCTCATTCCTTCCAAAGAGAACACTATCATTGGCGTTTGATCTAAGCCCTTTTTGTATCTCTATTCCTAAAAGATAATCTTCGTCGTTAACAACATCTCTTAAAAAATTCATATTATAGTCAAGTTCATCAATCTCTTTTTTATTTTCTGGTTTTTTTGGAGCTAAGTAATGAAGAATTGTTGTATTTGTATAAGGATCTTTCCCTGGAAGAATTTGAGCTATTTGTCCAATTCCTAAGCCAAGAGATATTGCGATATTTGGAAAGAGTGTTCTTACAAAGTCTACGCCACAACCTTCTTTTTTCCACCATTCATTTTTAGGTAAATCATGAATTTCCTTTATATTCGTAGATGCAAAAGCAATTCTTAAATGAGGTCCAAATGAAGTAAAATCCATTATATCATTCATCGTCATAGTTGCTATTGTATCTTTATGAGCAGTGGTAAAGTGATAGCCCTCAAGAAAACCATCGAATGCTATTTTCCAATTTGCTCCATCTATTACTTTGAATCCGTGGTAGTACCAGTTCTCTAAGTCAAAGTGCTCTATTTCTGGAAGCATCCCATCAAGAAACTCTTCAAAATCAACATCATCCGTTTTAGATAGTGAGACAAATATTAAGCCACCTAACTCTTTGCACTGTAATTTTTCTAAACCAAAGCATTCATTGTCAATATCTCCAAACTTATGCTTGTCTGTTACCCCTATTAGGTCTCCAGAGTTTGAATATGTCCAACCATGATAAGGGCAAGAAAAGCGGCTTTTGTTGCCTATACCTTCTTGAGCGACGATAGCACCTCTATGAGTGCATACATTCCTAAAAGCATTAACTTTATTATTTTTTTCTCGAGTAATTAATATAGGTATCCCAGTAACTTCCATTGCTTTATAGTCACCTGGGTTAGGCATTTCTATTGAAAGCGCAAGCATCAAAGGAAGACTTTGGAATATATTTTCCATCTCAGAAGACCATCTTTTATTCGACGTATAATCTGATGTTGGAACCTTTAAAATATCTGGAGCTTGATCTGTTGTACCATTTTCTACATGACCAACTATTTTTTCTGCTATTTTGTTGTACTCTTCTTTTCTATCCAACATGTCCTCACATTAAATTTTTAATTCAGTATACTTATTATTATTTACAAAACTAATTTTATATTCTCTAATAAATTTATATTTTATATACAAAATAATTATATAATTTTTTAAGTAAATATATAATTAGTTTTTAATTTTATATTTTTCTATTAAGTGTAGACTGCGTCAAAAATACAATGGATTTAATGGGATACCTCTGATAAGACAAATAATCGAAATATAATTTTTTATATTGATACAAATTGACATATTTTATGACATATATTTTATATATGCCATAGAAAATTAAAAGAAGAAGAGTGATAATATGGATTTAAATTTTACTAAGAGCGACCAACAATTTCGAGAAGAAGTAAGGGATTTTATCTCAAACAATTTCTCTCAACCTAATGCTAGCGGACAAAATATTGAAAAATATCATGAAGTTACCTCCGATCAAATGAAAGAAGGTATTCTTGAATGGCATAAAACTCTATATAAAAAAGGTTGGATTGCACCTCATTGGCCTGAGGAATATGGAGGAGTAGATTGGTCGATAACTCAGAGATATATATGGGATCAGGAATGTGCTAATGCCGGAACAACCCCTTTAATTCCGTTTGGTCTAACAATGCTTGGTCCAGTAATTATTGCTTATGGAAACGACCATCAAAAAGATTGGGTATTAAAAGGAATATTATCGGGCGAAGATTGGTGGTGCCAGGGTTATTCTGAACCAGGTGCTGGTTCAGATTTGGCAAGTTTAAGAACAAAAGCTGAAAAAGTTGGAGACCACTATGTTGTTAATGGTCATAAAATATGGACTACTCTTGCTCAATATGCTGATTGGATGTTTTGTTTGGTTCGAACTTCTTCAGATGGAAAGCCTCAGGAAGGGATTTCCTTTCTTTTAATTGATATGAAAACTCCTGGAATAGATGTTAAACCAATTATTACAGTTGATGGTGGCCACGAAGTTAACGAAGTATTTTTAGAAGATGTTAAAGTTCCAGTTGAAAACCTTGTTGGCGAAGAAAATATGGGTTGGACAATAGCAAAGTTCTTACTTGGAAATGAAAGAACTGGTATCGCTGGAGTTGCAAGATCCAAACAAGCAATAAGTAGGCTAAAGGATATAGCTAATTCAGAATATAATGATGGAAAACCTCTAATGGTTGACCCTTCCTTTAACCAAAAAGTTACTGAATTAGAGGTAGAGCTAACAGCTCTTGAATATACAGAGTTAAGAACATTAGCAAAAGAGAGTAAAGGCGAGGGTCCAGGAGCTGAGTCTTCGATATTAAAGATTAAAGGTACCGAAATTCAACAAAAGATATCTGAATTAACTCTTGAGGCTATCGGTAACTATGCTAGTCCTTACCTTACACCTTTAAGTGTTCGAAGTTTTGGATCAAATTATCCTGAAGTTGGGCCAGATTATACTCAAGGCGTTGCCCAGAATTACTTCGGTATGAGAAAAACATCTATTTATGGTGGATCAAACGAGATACAAAGAAATATTATAGCAAAAATGGTCTTAGGACTTTAGGGAGAAAAAAATGGATTTTTCATTTAGTGAAGAGCAGACTTTATTACGCAATACAATACAATCATTCCTTCAGGATAATTACGATTTCGATTCCAGAAAGGCAATTATTCAATCTGAAGACGGAATGAGCAAAGAAAATTGGCAACAATTAGCTGAGCTTGGTCTTCTTGGGGTTCCATTTTCAGAGGCTGATGGAGGTCTTGACTTTGGTCCTGTTGAAACAATGATTGTTGCAGAAGAATTTGGTAAAGGCTTAGTAATTGAGCCTTATATTCAAACTGTGGTTACTTGTGGTGGATTCCTTAGAAGAGGTTCGGAAGAGCAAAGGCAAGAACATTTATCAAAAATTATTTCTGGGGAAGAAATTTGGGCTTTTGCACATGCTGAACCTCAAGGAAGGTTTAATTTATCTGATATAAAAGTTACTGCATCTAAAAATAATGATGAATATTCGCTAAATGGACATAAGTGCGTAGTATCTGGAGCGCCTTGGGCTCAAAAACTAATAGTATCTGCTAGAACATCTGGAGACCAATCTGATCAGGATGGTATATCATTGTTTATTGTTGATAAGTCAGCTGAAGGTGTTTCTCTAAGGGACTATAAAACAGTTGATGGCAGTATGGCTTCCGAGGTTACTTTTGAAAACGTTAAGGTTGATCCAAGCTCTATTATAGGTGAAGAGGGTAAAGCTTATAATCTAATAGAGTTAGTTGTTGATGAAACAATCGCAGCTTTATGCGCTGAGGCGATTGGAGCAATGTCTGTATTAAATGATGCTACAGTTGAGTATTGTAAAACTAGAAAACAATTTGGCCAACCAATCGGGAAATTTCAAGTACTGCAGCACAGAATGGTTGATATGTTTATGCAATATGAGCAATCAGTCTCTATGACCTACATGGTAAATCTTAAGTTAAGTGAAGATGAACTAGAGAGAAGAAAAGCTGCATCAGGAGCCAAAGTTCAAATTTGCAATGCCTCTAAATTTATTGGTCAGAGCGCCGTTCAGCTTCATGGTGGGATGGGTATGACTGATGAGTTAAATGTCGGTCACTATTTTAAAAGACTTGCTATGATTGAGACACAATTTGGGAATGCTGATCATCACCTTAAAAAATACTCTTCCGCTTCTTAAGGCTTAATTAAAATGAATGATTGGTTAAAATTTGAAAAAAAGGATTCAATTGCTACCTTAACAATGAATCGTCCCGATATTCGCAATCCTTTAGGAGAGCCAGAAGACGTCGTTAATTTTGAAGAAGCCTCTAATTTAATCAATAACGATAGAGATATTCGGTGTGTAATTCTAACTGGAGCTGGTAAAGCATTCTCAGCTGGTGGGAATGTTAAAAATATGCAGAATAAATCTGGAAATTTTTCAGGTTCATCTGTGGCTTTAAGAGAAAGATATCGTTTTGGAATTCACAAAATTATTAAGGCCATTTGGAATATAGATGTTCCAGTTATAGCTGCTGTTAATGGACCTGCTATTGGTCTGGGAAATGATGTAGCATGTCTAGCAGATATGAGGATTTCCTCTGAAAAAGCTTTATTTGGAGTAACATTTTTAAAAATTGGCTTAATACCTGGTGATGGAGGGGCTTGGCTTTTACCAAAGATTATTGGAATGGCTAGAGCTTCAGAATTATTATTTACAGCAAAGTTAATTGACCCAAAAACTGCAAAGGAATGGGGATTGATTAGTGATTTCTATAAAGATGAAGATCTAATGACTGAAGCAAATAAATTAGCACTTTCAATAGTTAAGCAACCACCTGATGCATTAAGAATGAGTAAAAAATTATTAAGAGAGGGTATGGGTGCAAGTTTTGACAATATTCTTGAAATGTCTGCAAATATGCAAGCATTAATGCACCTTACAGATGACCATCAGGAGGCTCTTTCAGCTTTTTTTGAGAAAAGAGATGGCAATTTCAAAGGAAAATAATGATAACAAAAGGAGATAGTTTTGGATTTAAATTTTAATCAAGCTGATATAGATTTTCGTAATGAAGTTAGAGATTTTATAAAAACCTCATATACTTCTGAAATGAAGGCTGAATTAAGAAGGTCGAAAAATGGATCGGCTAGCAAAGATCTTCATGTAAAATGGCAAAAATCACTTTATGAAAAAGGTTGGATAGCCCCTAATTGGCCTGTTGAGCATGGTGGACCTGGCTTCACAACTACTCAAAATTATATTTTTGAAACTGAAATGGCTCACGCAGGCGTGCCTAGGACTGTTCCTTTTGGCCTCTCCATGGTTGCTCCTGTTCTTATGGAGTTTGGAACTGAAGAGCAAAAAAACAAATATCTACCAGATATACTTGCAACGAATGTTTGGTGGTGTCAGGGATATTCTGAGCCTGGATCAGGGTCAGATTTAGCATCTCTTCAGTGTAAGGCCGAGGATAAAGGTGATCATTACCTAGTTAATGGTACAAAAATATGGACCACAATGGCACAACACGCCGATATGATTTTTTGCTTGGTTAGGACATCTAAAACTGAAAAACCACAATCTGGTATTTCTTTTTTACTAATTGATATGAAATCAGAGGGTATTGATGTTCGTCCTCTTATCACATTGGATCAGTCGCCTGAGCCTTATCAAGAGGTTAATCAGGTATTTTTTGAAGATGTAAAAGTTCCTAAAGAAAATCTTGTTGGCGAAGAGAATAAAGGTTGGACATATGCTAAATATCTTCTTGAGTTTGAGAGAGGTAACTCATACTCACCCACTTTATATAGAGGTATTGAAAAGTTAAAGGCCATAGCAAAGGAAACATCTATAGGAAATGGAACAAACCTAATAGATGATTCTGATTTCTTAAATAAATTGAATAAGTGTGAAATAGAAATACAAGCACTTGAGTTTGTTGAGTTAAGAATATTTTCTGCTTTATCAGCTGGTCAGAGAGTTGGTCCAGAATCTTCTATTTTGAAGACCAGAGGTACTGAATTACAGCAAAAACTTCAAGAGCTATCAGTTGAGGCTATTGGTTATTGGGCGTCGCCATTTGTATACGACACTTTTGCAAATATTAATGAACCTTCAGTTGGTCCTGATTACGCAATGACAATTGCACCAGCTTATTTTAACGGAAGAAAAACAACGATATATGCTGGATCAAATGAAATTCAAAGAAATATCATCTCAAAGGCAGTTTTAGGTCTTTAAGAAACTAATATTTTCAAAGAAATTTCTTACCGACTCGTATAGTTTAGCCTTATGTCTGTTTGGGGTAAACTTGCCGGTGTAACAGCTGGCTATCTAGTTGGTGGTATTCTCGGTGCTGTTGTTGGTGCTGTGGCAGGGCATTTTGTCTTGGACAAAAATGATGAGGATGTTGCTTTTGCTATAGCCCTAATTGCGCTTTCCGCAAAAATGTCTAAGGCTGATGGAAAAATTTCTAATAAAGAATTTATAGCTTTTAAAGAAATTCTTCATGACATTCCAGAAAATGAACTAAAAAATGTTCTTAAAATATATAATTTGGCTAAAGAGGATATTTCGGGATATGAAATATACGCTTCTCAAATAGCAACAATTTTTGAAAACAACCTTCATGTATTAGAGAATGTTTTAGATGCTTTATTTCATGTGGCAAAAGCTGATGCTCCAGTTAATAAAAATGAATTATTTTTTCTAGAGAAGGTTGCTGGTATTTTTGGTTTTACCGCAGCAGAATTTTCTAGGATTAGAGCGAGCCATATGGCTGCTCAAAATGATGATCCTTGGCTAGTCCTTGGTTTAGAAAGCGGGACAGATATTGAAAAAACAAAATCCCAGTGGAAAAGGTTGGCAGCTGAAAATCATCCAGATAAATTAATAGCAAAAGGCGTTCCTAAAGAGCTTTTGGGTATGGCGAATGAAAAACTTTCCGTGATAAACGGTGCCTATAATAAAATTGTAAGAGCTCATGAGATAAAAGCTGGATCGGAGATGTAATGTAATGTCACAAAAAATGAAAATAGTTGCTGCAAAAGAAGCAATTAAATACGTTAAAAATAATATGAAATTAGGTTTAGGAACAGGTTCTACTGTTGATGAGTTTTTAAAACTCTTATCAACCGAAGTTAAAAATGGTCTTGATATTTCTGGAGTTGTAACTTCAGAGAAAACAAAAGTACTATCAGAAAGCCTTGGAATACCTCTGACAACTTTGAGTAATGTTAAGGATCTTGATTTGACCATTGATGGTGCGGATGAGATTGATCCTGATCTTTCTTTAATCAAGGGTGGAGGAGGAGCTCTTCTTAGAGAAAAGATTATCGCTTATAATTCAAAAGAATTAATTATTATTGCTGATAAAACAAAATTAGTTTCAAAACTTGGTGATTTTACTATTCCTGTAGAGGTTTCACCTTATGAGCATCAGGCCACCAGCTCTAGGATAATACAAAAACTTGATGAGATTGGCTATAATGGTTCAATAAAATTAAGGCAAGATAAAGGTAATGTTTTTATTACTGATGGTGGAAATTTTATTTATGATATATCAATTGGTCTTGTGGGTGAGCCATATATAATTGAACAGTTACTGAATACAATTCCAGGTGTGTTTGAAAATGGATTATTTATAAATCTTACAACAAAGGTTATTATTGGAGATGAAGATAAAGCAGAGGTTATTGAAAAATAATTTAAATTGCACCTGCTTTTTTTGCATATTCCCATCCAGCTTCTGCAAGAGGCCTCACTCTATCACTTTGTGCTTCAGCATGCTCACTAGCAGCTGTACCATCTCTAACTCTACCGAGGATACCTTGTAGAATACCAGCTAATCTAAAAAAATTATAAGCTAAATAAAAATCAATATTCTCAATTTCTTTTCTATTTGTTTGTTCGCAATACATTCGTATGTATTCGTCTGCAGACGGAATCCCTAATTCTTTAAGGTTTGCATTTGAAAGCGACTGTGTTCCTGCGCCATTAGCTACATCTGGCATAAACCATTGCATTAAGTGATAAGTAAAATCACCCAAAGGGTGTCCTAACGTAGATAATTCCCAATCAAGGACAGCTAAAACTTTTGATTGCTCTTGATGCAATACCATATTATCTATTCTATAATCTCCATGAACAATCGATGTTTCATCTTTTCCAGGTATATTATTTGGTAACCAATCTATAAGAGATTGCATTGATTTTATTTCTTGTGTTTCTGAAGCTAGGTATTGTTTAGTCCATCTTGAAATTTGACGGGCGAAATAATTTCCTGGCTTTCCGAAATTTTCAAGGCCAATTTTTTCATAATCAACATTATGGAGTTCTGCCAGAGTTTTATTTTTAGCTATAAATATTTCTCTTCTTATTTCTTGCGATGAATTTGGTAAAGTTGGGTCCCATATAATTCTTCCCTCAACCATTTCCATAACATAAAAAATTGTTCCAATGATTGTTTCATCTTCACATAAACAAAATGTTTCTGGAACAGCGTAATTTAATGAGTTTAATGCAGTGATAACCTTGTACTCTCTATCAACCGCATGAGCTGATGGTAAGAGTTTTCCTGGTGGCTTCCTTCTTAAAACATACTTCTTATTAGGTGTTATTAATTGATATGTTGGATTTGATTGACCACCTTTAAACTCTTTAACACTCAAAGGTTTTTCGAAATTTGGAATAATATCCGATAGATATTCCTCTAATTTTTTTTCAGGAAATTTTAATTTATCTTGAACATCCATAGTTCCAGTAAACTTTTCTGTTGATGTCATTTCATTATTATTATTGCTCATTATTTTCTCTTTTAATTGCTCTCCAACCTATATCATGTCTATAGTATGAATTATCCCATTTTATCATCTTTATAGCATTAATGGCACTTAAGTTTGCCTCTTTTACACTACTTCCAAAACTTGTAATGTTTATTACCCTTCCGCCATTTGTAAAAATTGAATTACCTTCTTTTTTTGTCCCAGCATGGAAGATTGTTATATTTGGATCTTCCTCAGCTAAATTAATACCAGTTATTAATTTACCAGTCTCATAAGACTCTGGATAGCCACCCGCAGACATAACAATTGTAAGAGCATATCTTTTATCCCATTCAATAAAAGATTCATTAAGTTTATTTTCACAGCAATTGATTATTAGGCTTAACAGATCTGTTTTTAGTCGGGGAAGTATTACCTGGCATTCAGGGTCTCCAAATCGAACATTATACTCTATTAGTTTAGGGCCTTCATCAGTAATCATTAAGCCCGCATAAAGCACTCCAGTATAAGGGCAGTTTAAATCTTTCATAGCCCTTAATGTTGGCTCTATAATTCTCTCAATAGTTTCTTTCTTTAACTCATTTGTCATTATTGGAGCGGGTGAGTAGGCTCCCATACCTCCAGTATTTGGACCGGTATCATTTAATCCAATTCTTTTATGATCTTGTGCTGATGTTAATTCCACATAGCTATTTTCATCAGCTAAAACAAAAAAGCTAACTTCTTCTCCAATCATAAATTCTTCAATTATAATTTCTTTTCCAGCATCACTGAAAGCACCAGAAAAATTTTTTTGAACAGCATCAATACCCTCATCAAGATTTTCTGCAATAATAACCCCTTTTCCTGCAGCTAAACCATCAGCCTTAATTACTATCGGAAACTTTTGTTTTTTTAAGTATTCAATCGCTAACATTTCTTCATTAAACGATTTAAATTTAGCTGTAGGAATTTTATATTTTTCGCATATTTCTTTAGTAAATTTCTTAGACCCTTCTAGTTTTGCCGATAACATTTTAGGACCAAAGACCAAAATATCGTATTGAGTGAGAAAATCAGCTAAGCCCTCAACCAGAGGAACTTCAGGTCCTATAATAACAAGGTTTATATTATTGTTATCGCAATAATTTAACACTTCATTATGGTTGGAAGTATTAAGGATTAAAGATTCTGCATAATTTTCAATTCCTGGATTACCAGGTGTACAAAAGATTTTTTTAGAACCTTCACTTTCATGCAATGCTTTAGCGATTGCATTTTCTCGGCCACCTGATCCTATTAAAAGTATATTCATTTAATTTTTTGACTATTTATGTATTTAAGAGATTAACTAATTAATTTATAATAAAGTATATAGCTATGAATTCTACAATAAAAAATACATTAGAGCTTTCTGTTTCTGAATTATCTAACTCAATTAAAAATTTAATTGAAGAAAATTTTGAATATGTTCGTGTTAGAGGTGAAATTGGAAGAGTTTCAAGGCCAAGCTCTGGGCACATTTATTTTGATTTAAAAGATAATGACTCGGTTATATCAGGGATTATCTGGAAGGGTAATGCTCTGAAGTTAGAAATCAAACCTGAAGAGGGACTCGAAGTTATTTGTATTGGAAGAGTTACAACATACAAAGGCCAATCTAAGTACCAAATTATTGTAGATAAGATTGAACCCGCAGGGATAGGCGCTTTAATGGCCTTACTTGAAAAAAGAAAAAAGAGTTTAGAGAGAGAGGGTTTGTTTTCTAAAGAATATAAAAAAATTATTCCTTATATTCCAAAAACTATTGGCGTAATAACAAGTCCTTCTGGAGCGGTTATAAGAGATATAATTCATAGAATTGAAGAAAGATTCCCTTTAGAAGTTCTTGTTTGGCCTGTGCGTGTTCAGGGAGAGACATGTCCTGAAGAGGTAATAGATGCTATTGAGGGATTTCATTTAGTTGATCAAAGTAATATTTCCAGACCTGATGTTATTATAGTAGCCAGAGGTGGTGGTAGTTTGGAGGATTTATGGGGTTTTAATGATGAAGGTGTTGTAAGGGCTGTATTTAATTCTAAAATTCCTATTATTTCAGCAATTGGTCACGAAACTGACAATACATTGCTTGACCTAGTAGCCGACCTTAGGGCTCCTACACCAACAGCAGCAGCTGAAAAAGCTGTTCCGGTTAAAGATGAGTTATTACTTAATTTACATGATCTATGTATAAGATTAAAAAGCTCAATATATAGAAAGATTAAAGAAAAGACTGAAAGGAATATGATAATTAGTAATACTTTTCCATCTATATTAAAAATTATTCAATATCCTCAGCAAAGAATAGACAATATAAATCTTCGATTAAGATTGTCTTTGAGATCTACTTTTGATTATTTTAATCAGAAGTTTCTGGGAATTTCAAAATTATTCAGAAAAGATCTTCTTTTAGTAAAATCTGATAATAATAATAAAACTTTAATATTAAAGTCACAGCTTCTAGAAACTAATTTTCGATCATTTTTAAAATCTTCAGAAAGCAGGTTAAATTTATCAACAGGTATTTTAATGGCCATAAGTCATGAGAGTGTCCTAAAAAGAGGTTTTGCTATTGTTAAAGATAAAGATCTTAAATTAGTTAGGTCCTCAGATAGTTTAGAAAAAAATCAGAGTTTAAAGATATTTTTTGGTAATGATGATATTGTTGATGTAAATGTTAACAAAGGTAAAACTTAAATGGATGTTTTGAAATGGATTTAGATGGACCTAAGGCAATTGTATTTTATGGTGATGGTGCCTTTAAGGTTATAGAGCATGGAACTTATGTTTTATGTCATGTTAGTAATAAAAAAATTCCTTTGTCTGAATTAAAATATTGGTCAGTTGAGAGACAAGAAGCTTACTTTGATGCTGAACACTCTCTTACAAGAGATATAGAGATTAATCGAGATTAAATCTTTTATCCCATCTATTGTGTATCCAAAACCAATCCTCTGGTTTTTTTCTTATACAGGTTTCTAAAAATTTATTTATTTCTTCCGTAAATTTTTTAATATTATCCTGATTATTATCAGAAATATTTATCTTAATCTCTTCATAGAATGTTACTTTAAAGTTTGAACCTTTTTCTCTTTCCACATTCATTGGGATAACAGGGTATCCATATTTAAGTGCTAGTGAAGCAGCCCCATCAGAAGTCATTGACTTAGTACCAAAAAAATCAACCTCTACTCCACTTGATAATTTCTGGTCTACAAGCATTGCAATAGTTCCATTTCGTTTTAATAGACTTAACATTTCTCTAGAACCTGAAGAACCTTTTTTTATTTGATTGGGTGTTGTATTTTTTGCTCTCTGTTTTACAACCCACTGATTGACAAAAAAATTATTTGAATGTCTATATATTCCTCCAACATTATCTCTATAATCCCTAAGGATTAAGGGTATTATTTCCCAATTAGCAAAATGACCTGAGACAAAGATAGCCCCCTTACCTGAGTATTTCTTTGCAATTTCATCTCCTATAACCTTTATTCTATTATTTTTTTCTTTTGATATTTTTGATAAGTGGAAGAATTCTGTTGCAACCATTCCTAAGTTTTTCCACATATTAAAAATTATAATTTTCTTTTTTTCATTTGAAATTTCTGGGAGAGCTATTTCAAGATTTTCTCTAGCTTTTTTTGTAATCTTCAATTTTGGACCAATAAGCGAGAGTGTTAAACTCATAATATTCCTTGATAGGTTTAACCCTAAAATTTTAGTAAATATTAAGAAAATTAATCCTAGAAATGCCTCAAAAAGGTATCTTATAGTTTTTATTGTAATCATAGGGTTGTTATATCACATTTTTAGCACTAATTTCCTTGTATTCAATATTAATAAGGAGAATTAATTGTCCGAACCTCTTGAAGCAGAAGTTAATGAAGAAATACGTAACCAGCAACTTAAATCTATTTGGAATAGATTTGGATTGTATATTATAGCAATAGCCCTTTTTATAATATTTGCCGTTGGTAGTTATGAGGTTAATAATTATTGGAATAGTAAGGTTTCTGAAAATGAGTCAAATTTATTTGATTCTGCTATTTTGATGATTGAAGAGGGTAATGAAGAAGGTGGTTATAATAAGCTTATCGAGCTATCTGAAGGTAAAACAGGATATAAAGGACTGGCATTATTTAGGCTTTCTTCTGAAAGCTATAATAAAGATAATTTTATCCAAGCAATCGAGTTTTTAAAGAGGGCATCAGAGGATTCATCTTTAACCAAAAAGCTTAGAGAATTTGCAAAACTTAAAGCAGGTTTAATTTTAGTCGATCATGGAACTGTTGATGATGTTAAAAATCTTTTAAATGATATAACAGTTAAAAATGGACCATTTGCATTTCATGCAAAAGAAATTATTGCCCTTTCTCTGTTAAATAATAATATGGACCTTGAAGCAAAATTAATTTTTGAAGATATTGCGTCTGATGTAGCTGCTCCTCCAGTATTAGCAAGAAGAGCTGAGATTTTTTTAAAATAAGACATAAGATTAAATAATAAACATAGGATTAGTATGAGAAATATATTTTTTATAATTTTTATTTCATCAATTATCTCTGGCTGCGGTAGTATTAATAATTTCTTTGGTGGAAATGATATTGATAAAGATAGGATTCAAGGCGATCGTATATCAATTTTGAGTTTAGAGAAGAATTTAGTATCAGATCCAAAATTACGTGATAATAGGGTAGTTCTTCCTCCTTCTAAAAAGAATTCTTCATGGCAGTATCCTGGTGGTTCCTTAAATAATTCTCTTCATAATATTTCAGGTCCAAATTTCTTAAAACAAAAATATAAGTTTAATATTGCCTCAGGCTCATCTAAGACTTCAGCCTTAATGAGTTCTCCAATTATTGTTGATGGAAATATATTTGCCTTAGGGTCTGATGCTAAAGTAAACGCTTTTAATCTTCAGACTAAAAAAAGATTATGGCAAAAAGATATTTCTATAAAAAAAGAAAAAAAGTCTGAAGGATTTGGGGGTGGTATTACTTATGATGAAGGAACCATATATTCCACAAGTGGTTTTGGTAATGTTATAGCTATAGATGCTATTGACGGAAGTGAGCTGTGGAGAGTGGATCTAAGGATACCAATCCGTTCAGCTCCAATATCATATAATAATATAGTTTTTGCAATAACTCATGATAATCAGCTATTTGCAATTAATAATATAAATGGAGAAATTTTATGGAGTCATAGGGGAATTCTTGAAACTGCTTCAGTTTTATCCTCCAATTCCGTTGCTATTGATGCTGGTTTAGTTTTTGTACCTTATTCATCAGGTGAAATTTACGCAATTAGGACCCTTAATGGATCAGTTGTTTGGACAGATTCTTTATCAAGAACAGGATCATCAACCTCTTTATCTGAAATTAACTCAATTACAGCAAGACCTGTTGCTGATAATGGGAGGCTAATATCAATAAGTCATGCCGGTAGAATGGTTTCAATTGATATTGCAACAGGCGAAAGGCTATGGACTTTGGATATTTCTGGAACAGAAACACCTTGGGTATCAGGTGATTGGGTTTTTACCCTTTCAACAAACTCTGAATTAATAGGTATTTCAAGGAGTGCTGGTAATATCAAATGGGTAACTCAATTAGAACAATATCTTGATGAGGATGAAAGGGAGGGGGCTATAAGATGGAGTGGACCAATCTTAATCTCTGATAGGTTATTAATTATTTCATCACACGGGGTTGCTGCCTGGGTATCTCCTCAAACAGGAGAAATTATTGAAACAACTAAGATACCTGGCTCTTTTTTTATAGCTCCAATCATTGTAGATGAAGTAATTTACTTGTTAAATGATGATGGTGCTTTAATAGCCTATAACTAAGAGAAATAATGTCAGATGTATTGGCTATAATAGGAAGACCAAATGTTGGTAAATCAACTCTTTTTAATCGATTGATAGGGAAGAGGCTAGCGTTAGTAGCTAATGAACCTGGTATTACTAGGGATTATAGGGTTGAGTCTTTAGAGGTAGGCGATCATTCATATGATTTAATTGATACGGCTGGAATTGAAGATTTATCATCGGATAATATTTCACGAATAACTAAGTTATCTTCGATAAAAGCAATTGACAAAGCTACAATTCTTTTATTTGTAATAGATGCAAGAGCTAACCTCACATCAGATGATCTATCTTTAGCTTCTCTTATTAGGAAAAGTGGAAAGAAGGTTATTCTTGTAGCCAATAAATGTGAAGGGGTTGCTTTAAAACAGGGAGAAATCGAGAGCTTATCTCTAGGGTTTGGAAATCCTGTTTTAATTTCTTCGGAACATAATCTTGGAATAGGTGACTTACTTCAATCAGTAAAAGAAATTTCTAACAACGAACTTTGTGAAAATAAAAAAGATGATATTCATAAAAAAATTACAATTTTAGGAAGACCTAATTCAGGAAAATCTACTCTAATAAATCAATTAATAGGTGAAGATAGACAGATTGTCGGTTCTGAGGCAGGTTTAACTAGGGACTCTGTTCCAATATACTTTCAGTGGAAATCTTCTAAGTATCAAATTTGGGATACCGCAGGTATTAGAAGAAAGTCAAAGGTTATTGATCATGCGGAGAAATTATCTGTAATGAGCTCATTGAGTGCAACTGAAAATTCTGAGATTGCAATTCTTATGATTGATGCTTTGCGAGGATTTGAAAAACAAGATGCAAATATTTCTAATCTTATAGAGAAAGAGGGAAAGCCTTTTCTAATAGTTATTAATAAATGGGATATGGTTAGTAACAAAAAAATACTTAAAAGCCAAATTGAAGAGAAGATAGAGGAATTTCTACCACAGCTTGGTAAAATAAAGACGTCTTATATATCAGCTCAAACAGGTAAAGGTATTGATAAGATGATGGATTCTTTAAAAGAGATAAGCTTTATTAGTGAGAGGAAATTGGGAACATCTGATCTTAATAATTTTTTAGATAGTGTTTCGTTAAAACACCCTCATCCAAATAAAAATGGGAGACAAGTTAAGATAAAATATATAACTCAAATTAGCTCTAAGCCTCCATCTTTTGTCATTTTCACCAATCATCCAGACTTTATAAAAGAGTCATATAAACGCTATCTTATAAATGAGATAAGAAAAGAATTTGGGTTTGAGGGTGTTACTATTCGTTTGGAGATTAAGGGATCGAAAAATCCATATTCCAAGTAATCTTATGTTAAAATTTAATCAAATCAATTATTTTTTCTGAAATATCCTCAGGGTTATTTAGATTTTTATTATTCTCACCTGGCATAAAACTTGCTCTCATTGCTGTTTTCATATCTCCTGGCTCAAATATAATAGCTTTAATATTTGTCCTCTCGATTTCTTTTTTCCATATTTTAATTAGATTTTCTAAACCTAATTTTGATATATTATATGGAGCCCAAAATGGCTTTATTGATTTAGAATTATTATCCGATACAAATATAGCGTAAGATTGACTTGAATTTTTTAATAAAGGTTCAAAGGATCTTATTAATCTAAAGTTAACACTAAGGTTTAAATTTATTACTTTATTCCATATTTTTGGATCTAAGTGTGATACTGGAGTGATTTCACCAACCGTAGCTGCGCTACTAACTAAAATATCTAATTTTCCCCATTTTTTATGAATTTCTCCTCCAAGAACATCAATTGAATCGTTATCCTCTAGATCCATAGGAACAATAGTTGATTTTGATCCGAGTGATTTTATTTCATCATCTAGTTCTTCAAGTGCACTAATTGTTCTGGCAACAAGGATTAATTCAACACCTTTTTTTGCCAAAGACTTTGCAACAGAGCGGCCTAATCCTCTTGATGCACCTGTAATAAGCGCAATTTTATTTTTCATGTCCTTTTGCATAATTAGGTAGAGGCTTCATTATCAGATAAAAGCGATAACTGCTCTTGAAGATTTTTATCATTATAATCTTTAAGATCTGTTGGATAATCACCGGTAAAGCAGTGATCAGTGAATTGCGGGTTTTGGTTATCTCTTCCTTTTGGGTAGCCCATAGCCTTATATAGACCGTCTAAAGATAGGAATCCAAGACTATCAGCACCAATAAAATTACACATATCATCAAGATTATGATTTGCAGCAAGTAATTGTTCTGTCTCAGGTGTATCTATACCATAAAAATCAGGAAACATTATAGGTGGGCAAGCAATTCTGAGATGAACCTCTTTAGCTCCAGCATCTCTCATTAGTTGAACAATTTTTACTGATGTTGTACCTCTTACAATACTATCATCAATAAGTATTATTTTCTTACCTTCAACTGAACTTCTATTTGGATTATGTTTCATTTTAACTTTAGAGTGACGAGAAGATTGTGTTGGTTGGATAAAAGTTCTTCCAACATAATGATTCCTAATAATAGCCAATTCAAATGGTATTTTTGACTCTTCAGAAAAACCTAATGCTGCGGGAACTCCAGAATCTGGAACTGGTACAACAATATCTGCATTTATAGGAAATTCTTTTGCTAAAACTTTTCCAAAAGATTTCCGACAATCATAAACTGATTTTCCATCAAGGACTGAATCAGGTCTTGAAAAATAAATATATTCAAAAAGATCTGGCCTTGATTGTGTTTTGGTAAATGGATTAATACTCTCAATTCCTTCCTCTGTAATAATAACAACTTCACCAGGATTTATTTCTCTTATGAATTCAGCGCTTATAATATCTAGCGCACAAGTTTCTGAACAAAGTATATATGCACCATCCAACTTCCCTAGAACTAATGGCCTAATACCAAAAGGATCTCTGGCGCCTATTAATTTTTTATTTGTTAAGATTACTAATGAATAAGCACCTTCTATTTGTATTAGTGCATCAACTAATCGTTTTATAGTTCTATCAGCTTTTGACTTGGCAACAAGCTGAAGAATAGTTTCAGTATCAGAGGTTGATTGAAAAATTGATCCATTTTTTACTAGATCATACCTTAGAGATAATGCGTTGGTTAAGTTTCCATTATGAGCAATTGCAAACCCTCCGCCCCATAGATCAGCAAATAATGGCTGGATATTTCTATGAACAGTTCCGCCTGTTGTAGAATATCTATTGTGACCAACACTATTGTTTCCTTCTAGTCTTTTTATTACTGAAGGTCTTGAAAAGTGATCGCTTACAAGTCCCAAGTGTTTTTCTGATAAGAATCTTTCCCCGTCAAATGTCACTATTCCAGCAGCCTCTTGGCCTCTATGTTGAAGAGCATGAAGTCCTAGGGCTGTTAAAGCAGCAGCATCGGGATGATTGTAGACTCCAAAAACACCACATTCTTCATGAAGCTTATCTTCGTCCATATCGCAATTTTTTTTATTCATTTTGGTTAATATCACTTTCCTCAGGATTAATAATTTCTGAAGAAGATTCTTGCCCTCTAGAAATATAATATTTCAATTGAGGGATATTATTAAGAGTTAAATTAACTGATTTTTCAATTATGGGTGAAACAGAAGAGAATTTAATATAATTAGGTCTTTCAGCATCTTCTAATGGAAGAATAAGAATTGCGAATACTATTAGTAATAGAATATAAATTCTTAGAATCCCAAAAATAAAACCTAAAATACGATCAATATAGTTTATTGATGTAATTTTAAATAACTTGATTATCATTAAGCTAATAACTCGCCAAATCATAAGGGTTATAATAAAAATTAATGCTATTGTAATTAAATCAGATAATGCTTCCGACTCTATAAAGGGTCTTAAAAATTTACCAGCCTCAGGCATTAATATAGTTACGGAAATAAATGATATTATCCATCCTATAAGAGATAATACTTCTTTAATAAAACCTTGGGTTAAGGCTAACAAACCCGATATTAACATCGATGAAAGTAAAATTATATCTAGCCAATTAATATCCATATATATCTCTTCATTAAAAGATAACTATAATTAAATGTTTATTTAGTAAATTACTATAACTAATTATTTTGAAGCTCGATTGGCCCAATTGACTCACCTTTGATAAATTGTAAAATAAATTTGTTATCAGTTGTTTCTAATTCATTAACATTACCGTCCCATATTATATTGCCTGCATGCAGCATATATATTTTACTAGCTATCGTTCTGGCGCTTGCCATATCATGTGTAATGGTAAGAGCGGTTGCGCCAAGTTCTTTAACTCTCTCAATAATCAAATTATTTATAACATCTGCTGTAATAGGGTCTAGTCCGGTCGTCGGCTCATCAAAAAAGATAATATCAGGCTCAGGAAATATAGCCCTTGCTAGAGCAACTCTTTTTTGCATGCCTCCTGACAGTTCGGATGGAAATAAGTCTAATACTTCAGATCCTAGTCCAACTTTTTCAAGTGTTTGTTCTGACTTAATTCTACATGCTTTCTCAGATAATTTTTTTTTAAGGTCTGTAAAACTTATATTTTTCCATATAGGTAAACTATCAAAGAGAGCGCCACCTTGAAATAACATTCCAACATTAGAATTATTTTTTTTTATGTACTTTAAGTTTTTATCGAAAATTTCTTTGTTATTTATTTTTATAGAGCCACTATCAGGGTTTATTAAGCCTAGTAAGCACTTAAGCATTACGGACTTACCAGTTCCTGATTGACCAATTATAACAGCTGACTCACCTTTTTTTATATTAATGCACAAATCATTAAGTACATTATTATCATGAAACCTTTTATTTAAATTTTGAATTTCAATCATTATTAAACCTATTAAGAAGCAAAAAGAAGATTTGTCATTATATAGTTTGTCGCGAGTATCAATATTGAAGAACTTACAACAGCATTCATAGTTGATTTACCAACACCTTGCGCCCCTCCATTAGAGTTAAAACCATGGTAACATCCCATTATTGTTATTATAAATCCAAATGCCGAGGCTTTAATAAGGCCAGAGATTATATCTTTTGAATCAAGAAATATTTCTGTATTTTGAAGATAAACTGTTCCATTAAATCCCAAACTTTGAACTCCCACAAGCCAGCCTCCCATAATTCCTATAATATCAGCAAAACCAACTAAAATAGGTAATGCTATAATTCCCGCAATAACTCTAGGTAATACTAAATATTCGAAGGGATCTGTTGAAAGTGTCTTTAAAGCATCAATTTGTTCTGTGACTTTCATTGTTCCTAGTTCGGCTGCTATTGCAGCTGAAACTCTTCCTGCAACAACTATTCCCCCTAGAACCGGCCCTAGTTCCCTTGTTATTCCTAGAGCAACTATTGATGAAACAATAATTTCTGAATTAAATTGATTTCCACCGTAATATATCTGTATTGCCAATGCTCCACCTGTAAAGAAAGAAGTTAGAGCAACAACTGGTAGAGATAAGTAACCAATCATAACTAGTTGAGTAAAAATATTTTTTAAGTACCATTTCGAAAAAGCAGCTTTAATTGTATATAAAATAAATACAGAAATTTTTCCTGTTTCTTGAAAAAAACCAATAACAGATGAACCAGTATTAATTAAAATTTTCATTTCTATTTATTCCATTCTTTCTGGGATAAATTCATCACGAGCAAGATCAGAGAATCTAGTAAATTTTTCTGTAAATTGCATATCTACTGATTTAACAGCTCCATGCCTGTGTTTTTCTATTAAAACTGATGCTTTTCCATGAGCTTCAGTCATTTTATTTTGCCAGTCTATATGTTGTTCTGTGCCAGCATCAGGTTCGTCACGCCTCAAGTAATATTCCTCTCTGTATACAAACATTACTATATCTGCATCTTGCTCAATTGCTCCAGAGTCTCTTAGGTCAGATAATTGTGGTCTTTTGTTGTCTCTTGATTCAACGTTTCTTGATAATTGTGAAAGAGCAATAACAGGCACATTTAATTCTTTAGCAAGAGCTTTGAGACCTTGGGTGATTTGAGAAATTTCTTGAACAACATTACCTCTGTATTTATCAGAACCTGTTGTTGCCAATTGAAGGTAATCAACAACTATTAATGATAGATCTTGTTTTTTTTGTTTTAATGTTCTTGATAATCTTCTTGCTCTAGAAGATAGAACTCCAATTGGTATAGCACCAGTTTGATCTATATAAAGAGGTACATTTTTAAGATCCTCAGCCACTTTCATATAATTACTGATTTCTCTTTCATCAATTTTTCCTTGTCTAACATCGCTAGATGACACTCCGGCCTGATCAGAAATAATTCTTGTACTTAACTGTTCAGCAGACATTTCAAGAGAAAAAAATGCAACTGCACCAAATTTATTTTCCTCTAAATTTCCTTTCAAAGGAGTCATTTCATTATTATTAATTTCATCGCTAAATTTCTTAGCAATATTAAAGGCTATATTTGATGCTAATGATGTTTTACCCATGGCTGGTCTTCCGGCAAGTATAATAAGATCAGACTTTTGTAACCCGCCTAAGGCTTTGTCTAAATCAGAAAAACCAGTTGCTAACCCTGCTAGCCCATCATCGGATGCATATGCATTTGCAGCAGCATCTAAGGATTCTGCGATAGAATCTTCAAAGCTATAAAAACTTTTACCGGACTGTCCTTTTTGATCAATTTCATAAAGTTGAATTTCAGTTTCTTCAATAATCTCAGAAACTTCTCTGTCCTCATTTAAAGCGTAAGAAGAATGTTCTAAAGATTCTGCAGTTTGAATTAATTGTCTTCTTATCGAGAGTTCATAGATCTCATTTGCGACGTCTTTTATAACTAAACTATGGCTTGCATTAGCAACTAGGCTTATAAAATAACTATCTGAGTCAAAAACATCATTAGTTTCAAAAAGCGTTTTCAAGAAAAGAATAGTAACAGCCTTACCATTATTATTCATTTGTATGATTTTTTCATAAACTTCTTGATGAAACACTTCATAGAAGTGAAAGTTCTTCAATCCAAGCTGCGAAATTCTATCGATTAGGTCATTATTTTTTATCAATGCGCCTAATAATTGCTGTTCTGCCTCTAAATTATGAGGTAGCTCTTTTTGCCTATCATTAGCAGAGTTTTGATTTAATAAAATTGGGGATGATTGCTCCATATATGCAATCTACATCTTAAGTGAATACAAAAGAAAGAAAATTATCTGTGGATAAGTGTGAATATTGGGGTTAAGTTTTTAACTATCTGTTTCTTTTGATTCTTGTTGCTCAGCTTTTTCTTCTAAAACTTCTTCTTCATTAGGATCATTAGCAATGTTTGGCTGAGTATCTTCATGATTAATGTCCTCAACTTCGTTTGAAATTGAGTCATTAGGTAAAGCGCCTTCTTCAAAAATTTCTTCTAGATCAATTGTCTCATCTTCTTTTAACTTTGTTGATTCAATATTTTTTCCACTTATAAGTGCTTCTGCTTCATCTATGCTTCTAGATATATAGATATTAATAGTTGAAATAACTTCTGGATGAAGTTTAAGTCTTATTTCATGGTGTCCAATTTCTTTAATAGGCTTATCAAGAACAACTTGGTTTTTTTCTAATGAAAACCCTTCTTCTTGAAGTTTAATTTTAATATCTCCAGAATTAACTGAGCCATATAATTGCCCTGTATCACTAGCTTGCCTTATAATAATATAGTTATCTTTTGTTATTTTTTCAGAAATTGATTCTGCTTCACTTTTTAACTTTAAGTTTTTTGCCTCTAAGTTTATTTTTTCTTTTTCAAAATATTCAAGATTTATCTTATTAGCCCTTAATGCTTTATTTTTAGGTAATAAGAAATTTCTGGCAAAACCATCTTTTACAACAACTACATCACCCATTTGACCCAGGCGTTCAATTCTTTCAAGTAATATTACTTCCATTTTTTTTAATCCATTTGATAGGGAATAAGAGCAATATAGCGAGATCTTTTAATAGCTCTTGCTAACTCTCTTTGTTTTTTTGCTGAAACCGCTGTAATTCTACTAGGTATCATTTTACCTCTTTCTGATAGATATTTTCTTAAAAGTTTTGTGTCTTTATAGTCTATTTTCGGTGATTTATCCCCAGAAAAAGGGCAAGTTTTTTTTCTACGAAGAAAAGGTCTCTTTGTTGGAATCTGTGTAATATTTGGAATAACATTATTCATTGTTAAGCACCCTTATTAGAGCTGTATGAGCCCTCTTTTTTAACAGAAGCCTTCATTACTGGAGATGTTTCTTGGCTGAGGTCTTCAGTTTTTGTTGTTAAAAATCTTAAAACATCTTCGTTTAATTTTTGAACTCTTTCTAGTTCTTGAATAGCCGGACTTGGACTATCTATTCTTAATAAAGAATAGTGACCTCTCTCACTTTTCTTAATCTTGTAAGCGAGATCCCTTAATCCCCAATATTCAGTATAAACGGCTTTACCGCCATTATCTTTGATTATAGTCTTTATTTCATCAACTAGGTTCTCCACTTGCTGAGGGGCAATCTCTGGTCTAGTTATAAATACATGCTCGTAATATGGCATTCATGTTCCTTTTAAAATTTTATTTTAAAAACTAAGGAGTTCTTTAATGCATTAGAGTTTAATTTGCAAGCTTGTTATAATGTCATTAAATGAATTTAATATGTGGTATAAAGGGAGTTTAAAATGAAGGCAATTGTTTTTCCAGGGCAGGGTAGTCAGTTTGTAGGAATGGGGTATGATTTATATTCTTCTTTTTCTGAAGCTAAAGAAGTTTTTGAAGAAGTTGACGATACACTTGAACAAAATTTATCTAAGATAATGTTTGAAGGGCCAGAGGAAACTCTTATTTTAACTGAAAATACGCAGCCAGCTATAATGGCTGTTGGTATGGCTATTATAAAAATTTTAAAAAGACGTGGTTTTAGAATTGAGTCAATTGTGGATATTTTAGCTGGTCACTCTTTAGGTGAGTATACAGCTCTAGCCGCCGCAGAGAGTTTATCATTAAAGGATGTTTCTCTATTACTGAAGGTTCGTGGTAGAGCAATGCAAGATGCAGTTCCCAATGGTCAGGGCTCAATGGCAGCAATATTAGGCTTATCAATAAAAGAAGTTATTGAGGTAATTGAACAAAATCAGTTAAAAGAAAAGGTCTATCCTGCCAATGATAATGCTGAAGCTCAGGTTGTTATTTCTGGATTAAAAAATAATATTAAGGAGTCCTTAGAGGTTTTTTTAGAGAATGGAGCGAAAAAAGCTCTTCAGCTTTCAGTTAGCGCTCCTTTTCACTGTCCTTTAATGAAACCTGCAAAGGAAATTATGCTTGAAACAATTAAAAATGTTAATTTAATGGAGCCTCTTATTCCAGTATTATCAAATGTAAAAGTTAATTCAGAAAAAAGTGTTGATGGAATAAAGCATAATCTAATAAATCAAGTTACAGAAATGGTTAGATGGAGAGAGATTATGATTAAACTTGAAAAAGAAGGTGTTAGTGACTTTTATGAGATAGGCAGCGGTTCGGTTTTAAGTAACCTTGCAAAAAGAAGCTGTCCGTCATTTAATAGAAAATCTGTTAATGGTAAGTCTAGTGTCGATGATTTTCTATCGTTTCTAGATAAGTGAGGTATTGAATGATTAACTTAGAACGCAAAAAAGTTTTATTAACTGGTGCTAGCGGTGGCATAGGAAAGGCTATAGCAAATGAACTTTCTTCATTAGGTGCTGATATATGTCTGACTGGAAGAAATGAAGAAGAGTTAATTAAACTTAAAAATGAATTAGAAGGATACTCTGATTATATTTTGGCTGATTTATCAAAACATAATGAAATTGAAAAACTTGTTGAAGATGCAGAAAATAAATTAGGACAAATTGATATCCTTATAAATAATGCTGGTATAACAGATGATAATATTTTTCTCAGAATGTCTGATGAGCAATGGAGTAATGTGATTAATATAAACCTAACCTCGACTTTTAAGATCACCAAGGCCGCTGTAAAAGGGATGGTTAAAAGAAGATATGGTAGAGTTATAAATATTACCTCTGTGATAGGGGTTCTTGGCGGAGCTGGGCAAGCAAATTACTCTGCTTCAAAGGCTGCAATAATAGGGATGTCAAAATCATTGGCGCAAGAATTGGGCTCAAGATCAATTACTGTTAATTGTATAGCCCCAGGATTTGTTGAAACAAATATGACAGCTAAACTAGACGATTCTCGTAAAGATGAAATATTAAAATCTATCGTATTAAAAAGATTGGGCTTACCTAAAGATATTTCTGGAGCTGTATCTTATCTAGCTTCTGATAGCGCAGGCTATATTACAGGACAAACACTTCATATAAACGGCGGAATGTTAATGGTTTAATTTATAGCTTAATTAATCAGATTCTTGTATAAGTAGATTCAATGTGCTAAATCGCATTGATGTGATTCAAACTAATCAAATCTTGTTAATATTAAGAATAATTTAAAAGGAATATAAAATGAGCGATACACTAGAAAAAGTTCAAGCGATAGTAGTTGAACATTTAGGAGTAGATGCAGATAAAGTGACAGCTTCTGCAAGTTTTATTGAAGATTTAGGAGCTGATAGCTTAGATACAGTTGAGTTAGTAATGGCTTTTGAAGAAGAGTTTGGTATTGAGATACCTGATGATGCAGCTGAGAGCATTCTCTCTGTTGGAGATGCGATAAGCTTTATTGACTCTACAAAAAGCTAGCATTTAATATAAATTGAATCCTTTAATGCGTAGAGTTGTTGTTACTGGGGTAGGTGCTGTAACTCCGCTTGGAGGAGATACAAATACTTCATGGAAGAATTTAATAGATGGAAAGTCAGGTGCATCTTCAATTACTCGTTTTGATGCTACTGGCTTCCCCTGCACAATAGCATGTGAGGTACCCTTAGGAGCAGGGATATCTTCTAGTGATGGAACGTTTAACCCAGATGATTGGGTTTCAACAAAAGATCAAAAAAAAATCGATACCTTCATACTGTATGGCATTGCTGCCGCTGAAATGGCTTTAAAGGACTCTGGTTGGATTCCTAACGATGAAAATAGTCAGTTTAGAGCTGGTGTAGGTGTTGGATCAGGAATAGGAGGTCTTGCAAGTATAGAAAAGACTTCACTTCTTTTAAAAGAGAAGGGACCAAGAAGGGTTAGCCCATTTTTTATACCAGGAGCTTTAATCAATTTAGCTGCTGGACAAATTTCAATTAGAAATAATTTAAAAGGTCCTAATTTAGCCGCTGTAACAGCATGTGCGTCAGGTTCGCATTCAATAGGTGAGGGTGCGCAAATGATTAAAAGTAATAAAGCTGATTTAATGGTTGTTGGAGGTGCTGAAGCAGCTATTTGCCCAGTTGGAATGGCTGGTTTTTCTGCAAGTCGAGCGTTAAGTACTAATTTTAATGACACTCCTGAAAAAGCCTCAAGGCCATACGATTCTGATAGAGATGGTTTTGTTATGGGGGAGGGAGCAGGCTTTGTAGTTCTTGAAGAGCTTGAGCATGCCCTATCAAGGAATGCTGAAATTTATGGAGAACTTAAGGGGTATGGTGTTTCTGGTGATGCATTTCATATAACTTCACCTGCTGAAGATGGAGATGGTGCTTATAGATCCATTGTAATGGCATTGAATGAATCTGGAATTGGCGCTGAAGAAATTGACTATGTTAATGCTCACGGTACCTCTACTCCTTTAGGTGATGAAATAGAGCTAAAAGCGGTAGAAAAAGCTTTTGAAGGCAAAGTTGATGGTTTATCGATGTCATCTACTAAATCGTCAATAGGTCATCTTCTTGGAGCTGCTGGGGCTGTTGAAGCAGTTTTTAGCATAATGTGTTTAAGAGAAAATATTATTCCACCTACATTAAACTTAGATAATCCCTCTGTAGAAACTAAAATTGATTTAGTCCCTTATGAAAGCAAAAAAAAGGAAGTTAATTCTATTTTATCAAACTCTTTTGGATTTGGAGGAACTAATGCTTCCTTAATTTTCTCACGCTATTATAATTGATTTTATGAATAATAATCTGAAAAATAATAGAAGGGGAATTTTGTTTGTTTTATCCTCTCCGTCCGGAGCTGGAAAGACTTCGTTATCAAGAAAGCTATTAGAAAGAAATAAAAATCTTTTTTTATCAATTTCATATACTACTCGACCTCCTAGACCTGGTGAGATTAATGAAAGCGATTATTATTTCATTGATGATGGAAAGTTTAATGAAATGTTAAAAAGAGATGAGTTTTTAGAATCAGCAAAAGTTTTTGATCATTATTATGGTACACCTAAGAGTCCTATTATAGCAGCTATAGAATCTGGTAAAGATGTTTTGTTCGATATTGATTGGCAGGGAACACAGCAATTAATGAATTCACTTCAGGATGATTTAGTTAAAGTGTTTGTATTGCCTCCATCGGCAAAAGATTTAGAAAAAAGACTTTTAAAAAGAAATCAAGACACTAACAAGACAGTAAAAGATAGAATGTCAAAGGCATCTAATGAAATAAGCCATTATGCTGAGTATGATTATATTATTGTTAATGAAGATTTTGAAGATAGCTTGGTTAATATAGAGTCTATTCTTGTTGCCGAAGGATTAAAAAGATCCCGCCAGCTTAAGATACAAGAAGTAATTAATAATTTATTAAATGATCTTTAGTTTTTCATACACTTCAGATAAATTACAAAAGTCTTCTATTGTTAAGTTTTGAGCTCTTAACTTAGGATCAATATTAGCCCTTTTTGCAAGTTCCTCTCCGTCTATACCAAGTTGGCTTAAGCTTTTTTTGAGTGTTTTTCTTCTAAATCCAAATGCAGCAGATGCTATTTTCTTAAAACTCTCAACAGATGGACTTGTTACATTATTTTTTGGTCTAATTTTTATAACCGTAGACATAACTTTTGGCTCAGGAATAAAGCAAGTTGGTTTAATATCGCATACTTTTTCAATATAAGACCTCCATTTAGTTAATACACTTAATCTTCCATACTGCCTAGAGTCTACCTCAGCCAACATTCTATCAGCAACTTCCTTTTGAACAGTTAAAGTTAGGCTATCCCATTTAACAGGCTGATTTTTTTCAATCAGGGATGTAATAAACGGAACTGATATGTTGTAGGGTAAATTTGATACAATAGAATAATTATCCTTAATTAAATTATCTAAATCAACTTTCAGGATATCTTGAATTATAAAATTAAATTTTAATGGATAATCCTCTTTTATTTTATTTAATATTGGTAAAAAAGATTTATCTGTTTCAATTGCCAAAACACTCTTTGGATTTTTTTCTAAAAGAATTTTTGTTAATAAACATGGTCCAGGGCCAACCTCTACAATATTTTTACCTTCAGAATTTGATGCTTTAACTATTTGATTAATAATATTTTTGTCATGAAGAAAATTTTGACCAAATTTTTTTTTTGCACTTATATTATTATTTAACAGAACTTTCCCAAGAGATTCAAAACCTTTACTATCCATATGATTGTCTATTTTTTGCTATTATTTTTGCTTGTTTTATAGATGATATAAGACTATTTGGGTTGGCAATATTTTTTCCAGAAATATTAAATGCTGTCCCATGATCTGGTGATGTTCTAATAAAAGATAGCCCTGAGGTAAAATTTACACCATTAAAAAAGTCTAATGTTTTAATTGGAATTAAAGCCTGATCATGAAACATACATAGTCTAGCGTCATATTCCTCTAGATTATCTTTATTGAAAAGCGTATCTGCAGGTAAGGGTCCGATTACATTTATATTATTTCTTCTTAGATATTTTAAGGCAGGAATAATGATTTCTATCTCCTCTCTGCCAATCCTACCTTCCTCTCCAGCATGGGGGTTTAGAGATGATATTGCTATTTTTGGATAATTTATTTTAAAATCCTTAATTAGGCTTTCATGAAGAATATTAATTTTTTTTATAATTAATGATTTATTTAGAGATTTGGATACTTTGCTTATAGGTATATGAGTAGTAACAGTTGCTACTTTAAGTTTTTTATTCATTAAAACCATAAGTGAATCTGATTTGTCTTTATATGATAAATACTCGGTATGACCAGGGAATTTGAAGCCATCTTCAATAAGATTTTTTTTATAAATTGGAAGAGTCACTATTCCTGAGACTTTTTTATTTTTTGCTAAATATACAGCTTTGTCAATTGACTCAATAATAGCTCTATTATTTCTTTTATTTGGCTTACCAAGTTTAAAAATTACATTTCGTTTGGTTGGCATTACATTTATATAATTTTCTTTTGTATTTAGATTTTGATCTAAAATATTAATTGAAATTTTTTTATTAAAAAACTTTATAGATTTTTCAATCCAAGAAGGGTCACATATTATAAAATGATCAATTTTATTTATTTCATTGATTGCCTTTAAAAAGATTTCACTATTAATTCCTCCGGGTTCTCCCATTGTGATAGCTAGAGGTAAATTACTTAATTTTCTATCTATACTCAATGACTGCATCACGTCTTAAATCTCGTAAATGTCTTCGAGACATCATACCCATTTTTTGAGAATAAATATTATCTTCAATAGCATCTCTGTTAACTTGAACCCCAACATCATCCTTTCTATCACAAATTAATATTATATCTAAGTTATCATCTGAATAGCGAGGCGAGAGGGCGTTCCCAGCATTTTTTTTCAAAAGTTCCTCATGAAGCTCAGCTGGAAGTTCTTGAAGAAGTCGATCTCCAATAACATTTATTTCTTTTTGGTTGTATTTTTTTAAAAGTGCATCCAGTCTTTTGCAAGATATAAATTCTTTAGAAAATTCAATTGCAGAATCTTCATCCTCCTTTGAGAAACTTACAGATGTTAAGTTATATTTATTTCTCATAGGATTTTTACCTCCTTCTTCCGCTCTCCCATTTACCTTTATTATGTAATATCCATTTACTGTTTTTATTGGTTCAGAAATGGAATTAGTTGAAAGATTTTTTATTCCATTAATAATCTCTTTTTCAAGCTGTCCCTCAGCTACCCACCCTATATAGCCACCTTGTCCGGAAGATGCAGATTGACTAAATTGTTGTGCAACAGGCTCAAAGGATATCTCGTTATTTAATTGTTCAACTAATTTTATCGCTAATTCATTAGATTCTTTTTCTTCTTTTTCATCTTCAAATCCTAAGAAAATTTCTGAAATATCATATTGTACTTTATTAATGCTATCCATTGTTCTCTCATAGATGATATCAATCTCTTCGTCGCTAATATTTATGTAGGAACCGAATCTACCTCTAACTATCTTATTCCAAAGAAGTTCTGATTTAATTTGATCTATCAATGTATCAACATTAACACCTTGACTTGTTATACTATCAATAATTCCTTCAGCAGTAGTTTGATTTCCTTTGGCTATTCTATCAAGTGTCATTTGAATTTCTTCTTGAGACTCTGGAACTTCTAATTTTGAAGCCTCTTGAAGTTGAATCGTTTCATTAATTAAAGCCTTAATTGATTGATCTTCAATCCTTTTGAGATTTTCTTCTGTAGCTGGTATACCTGATGTTACAAGTATAAGTTTTATTCTTTGATTGACGTCATATCTTGATATTACCTCATCATTAACTATTACAGAAATAGCTTGAATATCTTGAGCATGTATATCTTCATTTAAAAAGTAAGATGTAAATGCTATAAATATAATTAATATGCATTTATATTTTTTTATAATATTTAAAATAATTAATTTATTTAATAACAATTTTAATTTTCCCATAATTTTGAAATACGATCCGAACTATCTAACGTTCCCCCACCAAAAGTAAATACATTAAATTTAATCATAAATGAATTTGATGGTTTTAAATCCCTATACTCTGAAAATTTTCTTCTAAATCCTATTTCAAATGACATACAATCGTCAATATAAACTGCTGAAATTCTATTATTTAGAGAATTTTTTGAAACTACATCATAACGTAATGCTGCCTGAATAAGCCAATTATCTGTAAGATTAAAGAAAGTTGCAAATCTTGCCTCTCTTTGCTCTTTAAAGTTTAAAATTTCGACATTATTTAATAATACATGCCCAGCCCTAATGCCCCATTTTGGATAAGTTACAAGCATATCAAATTCTGATCTTCTTAAATTTATATCATGATCATCAAGTCTGCCTCTGTAAGATAGAGTTATTTCCTTGTTTGGTTTAAAGAGAAAATCTACAACAAAATCGGATAACTTTTCCTCTAGCCCTGACCCTTTTTCAAATGAATCAGGGTTTTTAAATTTATAACTTTGTCCAATTAATCCTGAAAAAACTCCATTTTTATTAAAAAAATGTGAAAATTTAAGACCATAATTTATTCTACTTCCTGTTTCCCATAAATCTATACCGGGCATTCTATTTCTAGAAAAAATATTGTGAGAATTTAACTCAAAACTAATACTATCCTCGTTAGGTATTTCTATATTTTTATCATTATCTGCAGAATAAGAAATTTGAATAATTGGTTCAATTACAGTGTTTGAAAAGTCATACTTTAAAGGCAGCTTCCACTCTATTTCAAGCGATGGAAGGAAGCGGTAGATATTTTTTGTCTCCCCTAAGGGATTAGGTAAAAACAATCTTGATGAATTATTTGGAGTCCATCTTTTTGTTGATCGATAGGCATCACCGCGTAAATTTAAATTTAGTTTAAATAAGTGACCTCCTTTTTTTATAAATTGTTTTTCCCAATTGATTTCACCAGATAATCTATAGGTATTTCCATCTGTTTTTCTTACAATACCAAGTGTATTTAAAGATATTTTAGATTTGCCTCCAAAGATAACTCTATTAGGATCCCAAGAAAATTTTATTTCTGGTAAAATTAAAGGTTCTGAACCATCTCTTTCAGGAAGGAGTGTTGAAAAATAAATTGAATTTATTTCTAATTGTGCATTTTTCCAATATCTTGATAGCGATATATAAGATTTTATTTCTGTTTCGTCATTTATATCAAATCTTCTGAGGAAGGTGTCATCAGAAACAAATCTTCCTCTAAAATCTAAATCCCAATTATTTAACTGAAAATTTCCTGTTGCAGAAAAAGAGCCTCTGAAATCATATCCTATGGCATCAGCTATTGAGGAGGGTCTTGCATCATCAAGGTTTGCCACTTCAACATTTGCAATTGAGTGTGTATTATCATCATAATCAAAAACGAGTTTTTTTCCTAATTTTTCTAAGTCATTTGGGTTATTAAAAGGAGAGTTTATTACAGCATTCCAGTCATCATTAATATTTACAGTTTTTGATTTAAATTCATCTGTTAACGAAGCCGCTATAACATGAAGATTGATTTTACCTCTTTTAAATCTTTGTCTCCATTCTCCTTCACCTACAAGAGCTCCTCTTGATACAACCCATGGAGTAATTGTAAGGTCATAATTTGGGGCTAAATTTATAAAATATGGTGTTTTAATATTTAAACCTAGATCGCCAGAACTAGCTATAGTGGGAGCTAAAAAACCACTTCTTTTTTTTATGTCTGGGCTAGGATGTGTTGCAATTGGAACATAAAAAACCGGAAAACCAAATAATTCGAATCTTGCGCCTTCATATATTATATTTCCATTCTCTTCGTCGTAAATAATTCTATTTGCCTTTACTTGCCAAGAAGGTTTTTCTTTTGAACTTTTACAATCCTGGCAAGGTGAAAAGATACCTTTTTTTAGAACAATAGATTTACTTCCGTTCCTAATTGCATAAGCGGATGAAATATTTACCCCTTCTTTTGTAAGTAATGTTGGCATTTCTATAATACCATCACTTAAATCAGATGATAACTTAAACTTTGATGCAAGAATTGTTGATCCATCTTTTTCTTTGATAACAACATTTCCAATACCTTCAATGATATTGTTTTTTTGATTAAATATTACTTCATCAGCCTCAAGTTGAAAACTTTCTCTAGTAATTTTCACTGAGCCTAAAGCTTTTAATTCACCGGTCTCATTAAAGTACTCAATTTCATCAGACTCAATTGCGTTCTCTATATTTTCTTCAGAAAGAACTGAGGAAATCGACAGAAAAAAAAATGAAATAATTATAAAAAATCTCACTTAACCTTCCTCTATAAATATAAGAGCGCTAACTCCTAAAAGTATCGCCAATACAGGAGGGGACCATGCAGATAATATTGGACTGATACTCCCAGAGGCTCCAAATGCCGATACTACATTTGATAAGGTATAAAGTAATAAGCCACACAATAATCCTGATAAAATTAAACTATTTGTTTTTTCAGATCTTATGAATCTAACTGAAAAAGGAGCAGCTATAATAAGCATTGATGCTAAGAAGAGGGGAAAAATTAAAATTGAATAAAATTTTGTTTTGTGTTTTGTTGCAGTAAATCCTGCTTGCTCAGCAATTTTAATAAATTTTGGAAGATTCCATACAGATATTGTTTCTGGCGGTGCAAAATTTTCTTGAATTTGATTAGGGGTTAAATTTGTTTTTAATGATATTTTATTTTTAAAATCTGGTTTTTTTTCGCTTTCATATATCCATATATTATCTAGTTCCCACGAATTATTAGTTAATAGGACGCTTTCTGCATCAAATCTACTAATTAATTTTCCACTTTCGGAGTGATTGAAAAAAATCACTTTTTCTAAGTTACTGGCTTGTTTCTCTAAACCTAATGAATTAATAATTCTATAAGATCTGTCTTTTTGATTAATATCTTTAAGCCATAAACCATTTTCTGATAGGGTTACCAAACTCGGCTGACCTCTTATAAACCTAGCCTCAAGCTCTTTAAATTTGTAACTTGATGTAGCTATCAAGGGCTGAAGCACAATTACTGTAAAAAAACCAATTATCATTATTAAGCAAATACCGGGTAATAATAACCGCCAAATCGATATACCGCTTGCTCTTGCTATAATTAACTCTGAGCGTCTAGCTAAAACAAAAAAAGTACTTAATGAGGCAAAAAGAACTATAAATGGCAGTATTTCAAAAATCATTCCAGGAAGTTTTAAAAAAGCTAGTTTTAAGGAAAGCATGATATCACTCTCACTTGATTTAGCAATCCTACGAGATAGCTCTATAGAATCAATTAAGAAAATAAAACTTGCTGATACTAAGGTGCAAAAAACAAAAGAATTTAAAAGACTTTTTAAAAAATAAAATGACAGTATATTATTAATTTTCATTTTAATAATCTCCAGCCTTTAAAGTATTTTTTTTGATTAAAGTAATTGAAGATAATACCAACAATAATGGGAGTATATAAAGAAGTAAATTTGCAAATGAATAACTCTGGGCTTGAGATGCAATGAAGAAATCAAAAATTTGAAATACTATTATACTGCCAGTTAGCTTATAAATATTTTTATTTCTATCTCTTCTATCAAATTTTCCATTAATAAAAATCGAAAATGAAAAAATTATTAATGCAAGTGGATGCAATATTTGAGCTAGCTTATGATTACCTGCAGACTGTAATATTTTTTTTCTTGATTTTGCATATTCATCATTATCTTTGGGAAATAATAAATCTCCAATATATCTTTGGCTTGAGTCGTAATTGAAACTATTATCTTGGTCTATGAAGTCAGAAAAAAGGTATTCATTTTTTTCAAAACTAACAGTGGTCATTCCCGGACCATTTAATGTTAAATTTCTATACTGAATATTTCCATTTAGAAGTATTAATTTTGGATTATTATTATTATTAATTAAATAACCCCTCTCTGCAGAGTAGGTAACAATAGATGCTGGATCCCTATTATCATGCACCAATATTCCATCAATTGAAGTATTATTATCTTTTTTATGAGCATAAACTGTCAGCCCTTTAGCTGGCATAGAAAACATTCCGTCTCTAACTAAAGTCCCTGACAAGTCATGACGGATTTCATGTATTTTGAATTTTGTATACCTCATTCCGCTTGGGCCTAAAAATAAAGAAAAAATTACCAGAAATACAGTTGCGGCTATTCCAAAGATTAAAAAAGGTCTAAAAAACCTTAATGGCTTCATGCCAGAAGTTAATAAAACAACCATTTCTTTATCAGATGATAAAGTTTGAAGGGTAAAGGATGAGGCCACAAAAACAGCGAGAGGAATAATTTGTGATATTATATTTGGAAGAACAGTTAGAGTTAATATAACAAAAGATTTTAAATCAGCGCCTCGCATAACAATCTCGTCTAACATTTTAAGGACCTGACTTAGCCATGCTAGCGAAAGCATTCCAATTAGAACCGTTGTAAAAGCAAACAAAATTTTACCAATTATATATTTATCAATATTTTTCATTTTATATCGTATTATATACGACAAACTATACCCATATGCGATAAATAATGTTAACAGATGTTAAAATGGTTAATTTTGGAGAAAACTATGAAAGTAAGTTTTGTTAATAAACTTTCTGAAAGGAAAGATACATTAGTTATAGTAAGCGATAAAAATTCAATGTCGAAGATAGTCGGATTAAGTAAAAATATTATAAATTCAATTGATTTAGCTATTAAGAATGAAAATTATAAATTTAATAAATTTCAGACATTAGAGATCATTAACACAATTAAAACGGGTTATTCTAAAATTATCATTATTGGTCTAGGCGAGGATCCAAATACTTCGCTTAGAGAAGCAGACCTTATTGGTGGTAAAATTACTCAGTTAAATTCAAAATCAAATAATAATATAGATGTTTTAGTTTCTAAAAATATTTCAAATGATGATTCAATGTTAAGAATTGGTTATGGATCAATTCTGGCCACTTATAGATTTGATAAGTATAAATCAAAAAAGTCTAAAACAAATTTTCCTAAAGCTATCAAATTTGTATCTAAAAATTCGCAATCACTATCCAAAAAATTTAATCACAATAAGTCTGTAGCAGAGGGGGTTTTTCTTGCTAGAGATTTAGTGAATGAGCCTAGTAATATTTTGAATCCTGAAGATTATGCTAAGCGAATAAAAGGTATGTCTAAATACGGCTTAAAAGTAGAAGTTTTGAATGAAACAAAAATGAAAAAACTAGGAATGGATTCTTTACTCGGTGTTGGTCGTGGTAGTCAGTATGATAGTCAGCTTGTGATAATCAAATGGGATGGATTAAAAACTAAAAAAACTAAACCACTTTGTTTTGTTGGAAAGGGGGTTTGTTTTGACTCAGGCGGTATTTCACTAAAACCTGGCAATAAAATGGAAGAAATGATTGGTGATATGGGGGGTTCAGCAGCTGTTGTAGGGCTTATGAAGTCTCTTGCCTTGAGAAAGGCAAAAGCAAATGTTGTAGGCGTGGTTGGATTAGTGGAAAATATGCCAGATGGAACTGCTCAGAAACCTGGAGATATCGTCAATACTATGTCGGGTCAGACAATTGAAATTCAAAATACTGATGCAGAGGGACGTTTAGTTTTGGCTGATGCATTGTGGTATGCTCAGAATAGATTTAAGCCAGAATTTATGATCGATTTAGCAACTTTGACAGGAGCTATAGTAATGTCTCTTGGTAATAAAATGGCTGGTATATTTAGTAATAATGATAGTCTCTCTGAAAAGCTTTTTGATGCAGGTGAAAAGTCTGGTGATTTGGTTTGGAGGCTTCCACTATCAAGCTCTTACGATAAAATGATTAATTCCCAATTTGCCGATATGAAGAATATTGGGATGGGTGGAGCAGGATCAATAACAGCTGCTCAGTTTCTACAAAGATTTGTTAATAAAGTCCCATGGGTACATGTAGATATAGCTGGCACTGCTACAGGAATGGAAAAAAATTCTATTAATACTAGCTGGGCAACTGGTTTTGGAGTTCATCTCTTAGATACTCTTGTTTCAAAATTCTATGAGTAAAGATTGACTGAGATTTTTTTCTACAAATTAAAAAACACAAGTATTGATCTATTTTTGATTTCATTAATTGAAAAATCAATCTCTAAAAATTGGAATTCTTTGGTACTTTTGGATAATACTGAAAGGATGGAAGAGATTAATGACTTACTATGGACTTTTAACGACACCTCTTTCATACCACATGGAAGCCAAAGCGACCCTAGCCCTGATAAACAAAATGTTTATTTAACCTGTAATGAAGAAAATTTAAATAACTCAAATATTATTTTCTCTATTGATGGGATTATTATAAATGAACCTGATAATTGGAATAGGTGTATTTACATTTTTAATGAACAAAATCTTAAGGTTACTGATGAATTAGAATCGTATAAACGAGAGATCAAAGATTTTGGCTATACTTTAAAATCGTTTGAGCAAGATAATAATGGAAAATGGATTACTAATAATTAAAGGAGAATATTATGACAATACAAAGAACTCTATCTATAATAAAGCCTGACGCAACTAAAAGAAATATCACAGGTAAAATTATTCAAAAGTTCGAAGAGGGTGGTTTATCGGTTGTTGCTCAAAGAAGAATACTCTTAACCAGAGAGCAGGCTGAAGGCTTTTATTCTGTTCATAAAGAAAGGCCATTTTATAATGATCTGGTAAGCTTTATGACTTCTGGACCAGTTGTTGTTCAGGTTCTTGAAGGAGAAGATGCTATTCAGAGGAATAGGGAAATTATGGGGGCTACCAATCCTGAAGAAGCTGAGAAAGGAACAATTCGAGCAGAATATGCTTTAAATATTGAAGCGAATTCTGTTCATGGATCAGATTCTGAAGAAAATGCGACTATTGAGATTGCTTTTTTCTTTGATCAAGGTGAAATTAATTCATAGAATTAAATTTTAAAATCTTCTAACTTTTTTAATGCTTTATCGCTGTAATCAACTTTATCAAGATTAATCTTTATTTGACCTTCGGCGATTAAATGGAGGCAAGCTGGGTATAACATGTGTTCTAGCTTTAATACTTTTTCTGCTAGTAATTCTTCGTTATCTCTTGAGTCCACGGATGTTATTGCTTGACCAATTATTGGGCCTTCATCAACTCCGGGCCTAACCATATGAACAGTGCAGCCTGAAAACTTCACACCGGCTTCTATTGCTTTCTTATGTGTATTTAAGCCTTTGAATGAGGGTAGAAGAGATGGATGAATATTTAAATGTCTATTAAACCATTTTTTTACAAAATTATCACTATGTATTCTCATAAAACCAGCATTACATATTAACTCTATATCGTGATCAAGTAAGACTTTATTAACTTGATCATCAAACTCATTTCTATTTTCATAATTTTTATGGTCGATTGATATTACCCTTATTCCCTTGGATTTAGCATACTCTATACCTTTTGCATTTGGATTATTTGAGAAGACTAATTCAATAGAGGCCTTGCTATCATTATTTTCGCAAGACTCTATTAATTTCATCATATTAGAGCCAAAACCTGATATTAAAACTCCAACTCTCATCTTTATTTAATCCTTTTTGTATATAATTCCGGAATTATTTTTTTTGTTATTGGTTATTTGACCAATCATGAAGTGACTTTCATTAATTTTATTGAGATAATTTGAAATATTCTTAGCATCATTAGGATCGACAATTATAATTAAACCAATTCCACAATTTAAGGTTTTTAAAATTTCATCTTCATCTATATTACCTAAGCTTTTCAACCAACTAAATATTTCAGGTCTATCCCAAGAGGATAAATTAATTTCAGCAGTAATTGATGGGTCAGGAAAAACCCTAGGAAGATTTTCTGTTATTCCACCACCTGTGATATGAGAAATAGCTTTTATTCCTCCAATATTACTCAATATATCTAAAATTAATTTTACATATATTCTTGTCGGCTCTAAAAGCACTTCAGATATTGTTTTTTTACTATCATTTGGCATAGGAAGAGATGTTTTTATATTTTTTTGTTTAATAATATTTCTTACTAATGAATAACCATTTGAATGAAGCCCATTTGACGGAAATCCAATAATGATGTCACCTTCTTTTATACTTTTACTTGGAAGCAATAAATCTCTTTCAACTATTCCAACTGAGAAACCTGCCAAATCAAAATGTTTCTTTTCATATAAACCAGGCATTTCAGCGGTTTCTCCACCAATTAAAGCACAGTTTGATTGAATACATCCCTCTGCTATGCTTTTTATAATTCTTTCTGCAACTTCATTCGATAGTACTCCTGTAGCAAAATAATCTAAGAAATAAAGTGGCTCAGCGCCCTGAACAATTAGATCATTAACGCACATCGCCACAAGATCTATACCAATATTATCATAAAAATTATGGTCAATAGCTAAAAGTAATTTTGTTCCAACACCATCTGTTGATGAAACAAGGAGTGGATCTTTATAGTTACAATAAGAAAGATCAAAAATTCCACCAAAACCTCCAATCTTAGTATCTGCTCCGGGTCTTTGTGTTTTTTTAACAATAGGTTTAATATTTTCAATAAGATTATTGGCCCTTTCTATATCAACACCAGAAGAGGAGTAGGTAATTTTTTCTCCCTGATTATGTTTCTTATTTATCTCATCTTCTGACAATTTTAGGCTCCTGAGTTTAAATATATTAATCACAATAAACTCTTTTATTGTAATTAAATAAATATATCATCATTACTTATCTTTAAGGATAATTAAATGAACTTTGCAAATATTATTACTGTTGTTAGATTATTGTTTACTCCAATAATTATATGGCTCATATTTTCAAGTTATTATTACTTAGGTTTGATATTTTTTGTACTTAGCGGTTTATCAGATGCCTTGGATGGCTTTATTGCTAAACAATTTAATCAAAGAACTATTTTGGGAAGTTATCTTGATCCAGTTGCAGATAAGACACTTATAGTTTCATCTATTCTAGCCCTGGGATATATGGGGGCAATTCCATCCTGGTTAATAATTTTAATTGTCTCAAGGGATTTAGCGATTCTTGGAGCGGTAATAATTTCATGGTTAGTTGAACGAAGCTTAAAAATTGAACCTATTATTTCCAGTAAAATTAATACTTTTTTACAAATATTTTATATAGGTTTAATTCTTTTGAACCTTTCCTCCAAAGAAGAAATAATATATTTAAATATTTTTATTCTTCCAACTTTTTCAATTTTAATTGCCCTATCAACTTTAACATCTTGGTTTTCTTATCTTATTTTATGGTTGAGAAGCATGGGAATCATTAATAAATAATGGCTTGTAAGAATGTATAAAGACCAACTCACTATTGAGATGCCCAAGAGACCCGCTTTGGATAGAGAGGATTTTATGGTCAATGAGTGTAATTATCAGGCTATTCAATTTATTGATACTTTCTATCAAGGAAAAATGAAAACTGGAGTACTGATTGGATCAAAAGGCAGTGGAAAATCGCATCTCGTTAACGTTTTCTGTAAAAATTTTGAAAAAGAAAAGTGGATAATATCTGAAAAAAGAGACAAGAATATTTATAAAATTTTTCAAGAAAATAATATAATAATTATTGAAGATATTGATCTGACAACCTCTTTAGAGGAAGAGGAGTACTTATTTCACAGTATCAATTTATCTAAAGAATTAAATAAAATTCTGCTTTTAACCTCTGGGCTTGATTTATCAGAGATTAATATAAAAACTCCCGATTTGAGATCAAGATTAGACTCTATTCAAAGCGCTAAGATTTTAGAACCCAACGATGATCTTATGAATGTATTAATACTTAAACTTTTTCATGACCGACAGATTTTGATTAAACCTAATATTATTAGCTACCTAATGCAAAGAGTTGAAAGATCATATTTAGGTATTTCTAATATTGTGGATTTAATCGATAATGCCTCTTTATCTAAAAAAAAATCAATTTCAATTAATTTAATTAAAGAGTTATTAAAATAGATTGAGTTTTAAATTTCTTTTAAAACTACATTATTTTCTTCCATTGTGATTGCCATTTTACCATTTTTGAAATCTAGTGCTTTTCTTCCAAATAATTCATGACGCCAACCTTTTAAGGTTTTAATATCAGCTGAATCATCGGCAATCAAATCCTCAAGATCTTGAGTAGATGCTATTAATTTTTGAGCAACTCCCTTTTCCTCTGAAATTGAATTTAAAAGAATTTTTAATAAGGCCACTCTGCTATTTGTTCCGTGAGGTAGCTTTCTTCTCTCGGGTAATTTTGGAAGCTCATTTTCTTTTAAAGAAAGACCGATTGATATTTGTTCTTGGATTTCATTAATCACATCTTCTTTCAACCTTAAGCCATTTGAAAAAGACCTTAGACTCATAATCTCATTTATTGTTTTTGGTTTCATTGATGACAATTCATTAATTATATCATCTCTCAAGACTCTCCCTCTGGGGAGGTTGTTTTTCTGGGCTCTTTCCTCTCTCCACTTCGCTAATTGAAATGTGACACCTCTAGTTTTAATATCATAACTTCTTATTTTGAGTCTTTTATAAGCCATTTCAGGATTTGTGTTATAAGTATCTTCGGAAGTTAATATTTTCAACTCTTCATCTAGCCATTTTGTTCTTTTTGTTTCTTTCAATTTATTATTAAGGATTGGATAAATTTCATACAAGTGAGTTACATCACCTATTGCATATTGAAGCTGTTGCTTTGTGAGGGGTCGCTTTGCCCAATTTGAAAACCTTGAAGATTTATCTATTTTTTTCTTAAGTATTTTATCAACTAATTTTTCATACCCAACAGAATCACCAAATCCGCAAACCATTGCGGCTACTTGTGTATCAAATATAGGGGAGGGTATTTTACCAGATATTTTATAAAAAATTTCAATATCCTGCCTTCCTGAGTGCAAAACTTTTAGAACTGATTTTTTGTTTAGAATTTTAATAAAAGGAGTTAAGTCAATTTCTTCTTCGAGAGGGTCTATAATTACTTCAATATTGTCAGAGCATACTTGTATTAAACATAATTGAGACCAGTAGGTTTTTTCTCTTATAAATTCAGTATCAATAGTGATAAATTTAGCTTTAGTAAGTATTTTACATACCTCCTTTAGCTCTTTATTTGTTTTGATTAATTCCATTTAAATCGTATACATTATAAATGTTTAGTTGTCCTTGACAAAACACTTTTAAATTGTCCTATTGCGTCAATAAATCATAGGTTAATAAAATGAATGAATATAGAAGTCATAAATGCAATGAGCTAACAATTAAAGATGTTGATAGCGAAGTATATTTATCAGGTTGGGTAAATCGTAAGCGTGATCATGGCGGCCTTCTTTTTATTGATCTGAGGGATCATTATGGATTAACTCAGTTAGTTTTTGACCCTGATAGTAATGCATTCGGTGAGGCTGAAAAAATAAGCGCTGAGTCAGTTATTAAGGTTTCTGGTCGAGTTGTAAAAAGAACCGATGAAACAATAAACGCAAACCTTCCTACGGGTGAAATTGAAATTTACGTTGAAGAAATAGATATTTTATCAAAATCAGAGGAATTACCTTTACCAGTTTTTGGTGAACCAGATTACCCTGAGGATATAAGATTAAAGTATAGATTTTTAGATCTAAGACGAGAAACTCTTCATAAAAACATAGTTATGCGATCTAAAATAATTCAATCAATTCGAAAAAGAATGATTGAAAAAGATTTTTTAGAGTTCCAGACACCAATTATGACTGCATCAAGTCCTGAGGGAGCTAGAGATTTTTTAATTCCTTCAAGGGTTCATCCGGGTAATTTTTATGCGCTGCCACAGGCTCCACAGCAGTTTAAACAAATTTTAATGGCATCGGGGTTTGATAACTATTTCCAAATTGCGCCATGTTTTAGAGATGAAGATGCTCGTGCAGATAGATCGCCTGGAGAATTTTACCAACTTGATATCGAGATGAGTTTTGTTAATCAAGAAGATGTTTTTGAAGTTGTTGAACCAATTTTACGCGACCTTTTTAAAGAGTTTTCGTCCAATAAAATAGTTACTGAGAGTTTTCCTAAAATTCCTTATTTGGAATCAATGTCTAAGTATGGAACTGATAAGCCTGATTTAAGAAATCCTATAGAAATGTCAGATGTTACGGAAATTTTTATAGATTCAGGGTTTAAGATATTTGCTGAGTCTATAAAAAAAGATAATGATGTAAGAGTCTGGGCTATTCCTGCAAAAAGTGGAGGGACTAGAGCTTTTTGCGATAAAATGAACTCATGGGCGATTAAAGAAGGTCAGCCCGGACTAGGTTATATATTCTATAAAGACGGAACTGGCTCAGGTCCAATAGCTAAGAATATTGGAGAAGATAAAGCTCAACAAATTAAAAATAACTTTAATTTAAATGATAATGATTCAGTCTTTTTTATATGTGGTGTTCCTAAGAACTTTATGCAATTTGCTTCAAGTGCAAGAGATAAAATTGGTGAAGATTTAAATTTAATAAAAAAAGATAGTTTTGAGTTTTGCTGGATAGTAGATTTTCCAATGTACGAATGGGACGATACAAATAAGAAGATTGATTTCTCTCACAATCCTTTCTCTATGCCCCAAGGCGGTTTGGAATCTTTAGAAAATAATGACCCTTTAGATATAAAAGCTTTTCAATACGATATAGTTTGTAATGGTGTTGAATTATCTTCAGGTGCCATTAGAAATCATAGACCAGATATTTTGGTTAAGGCTTTTGAAATTGCTGGATATGATAAAGACGAGGTAGAGAAAAGATTTGGTGCTATGTCAAATGCTTTTAAGTTCGGCGCCCCACCACATGGAGGAATAGCACCAGGAATTGATAGAATAGTTATGTTATTAACTGGTGTTGATAATATTAGAGAGGTTATAGCCTTTCCTATGAATCAACAGGCTCAAGATATTCTTATGGGTGCACCATCAGGTATACCTGATGATCAATTAAATGATTTAAGTATTAAAATTGATAAAGGAGATGACTAAATAAGATGTTCAAAAAAATTAAAGAATTTTTTTTAGAAATTTTTACGTGGTGGAATGGTCAGACATTAGGGACTAGAATTCATACCATTATCCATGGTCGATTAGTTGGATCTGATTTAGATGGGAATAGGTATTATATTAATAGAAAAAATAAAGATAGTAGATGGGTTGTCTACAATGGCCAAACTGATGCTTCTAAAATTAACGCTAATTGGCATGATTGGATTCATTACAGGACCGATGAGGTTCCAATTATAGAAAAAAAACAAAAATCTTGGTATAAAGAACATTCTATGAATTATACTGGGACAGAGAAATCTTATAGTCCCAGAAATTCATCTAGTAAAAAAATCAGATCAGCTTCTAAATCATATGAAGCATGGTCGCCTGGAGAGAGGAAATGAAGTCTAATACTTTTGAAGCTATCGTTGGCGCTTTTGTAATAATTCTATCTTTAGTTTTTCTATTTTATGGTTTTTCAACTATGAAATTACAAAATTCTGATAATTATAATATTTCTGCGCTTTTTAACAGAATTGATGGCATTAAAATTGGTTCAGATATTCGTATGTCTGGTATAAAGATTGGTACAGTTGCAAATCAAGAATTAGATAACTCTTCTTTTGAGGCAAAGGTTCTGATGTCTATTGACTCAAAAATTTTAATCCCGGATGATAGCTCTGCAAAAATAACATCTGATGGTCTTTTGGGTGGTAATTATATATCCATTGAACCAGGTGGAAGTGATATTTATCTGTTAAATAACGAAGAGATATTTTTCACTCAAGGATCAGTTGATTTAATAGGTTTGGTTGGTGAGGCTCTTTTTTCAGTAGAAGATGAAAAATAGGTTATTTTTTATCTTTCATTTGATTTTCTACCCAATGAATATCATAGGTTCCATCTAAGAATTCTTTTTCTTTAATAATTTCAAGATAGAAAGGTATAGTTGTTTTAATTCCCTCAACAACAAATTCACCTAAAGCCCTTTCAAGCCTTGCAAGACATGAATCTCTAGTATCACCAAAAACAATTAATTTTGCAATCATGCTATCGTAATAGGGCGGAACAGTTATTCCGCTATAACATCCAGAATCTACTCTGATGCCAGGCCCGCCTGGTGTATGAAAGTTTTCAATTTTTCCAGGACTTGGAATAAAACTTTTTGGATCTTCTGCGTTAATTCTGCATTCTATGGAGTGACCGAAAAATTTTATATCATCTTGTTTTTTTTGTAGTTTTTTATTTGAAGCAACTAAAATCTGTTCTTTAACCAAGTCAAAGTTTGTTATTTCTTCCGTAACAGGGTGCTCTACTTGAAGCCTTGTATTCATCTCCATAAAATAGAATTCATTATTTTCATATAAATACTCTATTGTCCCCACTCCAGTATAGCCAATTTTGCAAAGGGCATTAACTGTTAGATCTCCAATATATTTTCTTGTTTCGTTGTTAATAACCTTTGACGGAGTTTCTTCTAGGAGTTTTTGATTCCTTCTCTGCATAGAACAATCACGTTCACCAAGATGAATCATATTTCCAAAATTATCCCCGATAATTTGTATTTCAATATGCTTGGGGTTTTGAAGATATTTTTCTATATAAATAGTATCGTTATCAAAAGATTTATCTGCTTCTGTCTTAGCTTTTTTTATTGAGGACTCTAATTCATCAGCATTTTGTACAACCACCATTCCTCTTCCGCCACCTCCCGCGGAGGCTTTTATTATTACAGGGTATCCAATCTTTTCTGAGGTAGATATTGCGTCTTTTAAGTTTTTTATTTCTCCATCAGAACCTGGAATCACAGGTAATCCATATTTCTCAGCAGTTTTTTTCGCTAATATCTTATCACCCATAGTTTTAATATGATCTGATGTTGGCCCTATAAATGAAATATTATGAGCATTTAGTTTTTCTACAAAACTTGCATTTTCTGAGAGAAAACCATAACCAGGATGAACTGCATCAGCTCCAGACACTTCACATGCTGAAATTATCGAGGGTATATTTAAATAAGAATCTTTTGACTGCGGAGGGCCAATACAAACACTTTCATCAGCCATTTTAACATGCATAGCATCTTTATCAGCAGTAGAATAAATTGAAACAGTTTGAATTCCAAGATCTTTACATGCGCGTAAAATTCTAACGGCAATTTCACCTCTATTGGCTATAAGAATTTTTTCAAACATTTTACTCAATAATAACTAATGGATCGCCAAATTGAATAGGCTGTTCGTTTTTGACTAGTATTTTTTTTACAACACCATCTCTTTCAGCAACAATATTATTCATTGTCTTCATTGCTTCAACAATAAGAAGCGTTTGACCTTCTTTGACTTTGTCACCCTCTATAACAAAATTAGAAGAATCTGGATCAGGTTTTAAGTATATAGTACCAACCATGGGGGATAAAATAGCATTTTTATTGTCTTCAGTTGTTTCAGAGGGCTTATTCTCTATTGTATCAATTTGATTGCTAGTATTTTGAATAGGTGCTGAATATGATTGTGTGATATTTTTTGCAACTTTAATTCTTCCGACCTTTTTATTTTCTATTTCAATTTCACTTAGACCTGTTTGATCTAAAAGTTTTGACAATGAAATAATTAAACCTTCATCGAAATCTGACACATTAAATCTCCATTTCTTAATTATTATTTAAATTTTTTACCATGTTTTCTAAGGCAATAATATAACCATCAATTCCAAGCCCACTAATTACACTATTTGCCGCCATAGAAACATAAGAGGAATGTCTAAATTTTTCTCGTTTATAAATATTTGATATATGAACTTCTATAATCGGTATATGAAGTGATAGCAAGGCGTCGTATAAGGCTATAGAGGTGTGAGAATAACCAGCTGGGTTAATAATTACTCCATCGCCAATTTTTCCAGCCTCATGAATGAGCTCTATAAGTTCGCCTTCGTGATTTGTTTGCTTAAAGACTATTTCAATATCGTTTTTATTAGAAAATTCCAATAAAGTTTCCTCAATATCCTTAAGTGAAGATGATCCATAAATATCTGGTTCTCTTTCCCCAAGAAGATTTAGATTTGGTCCATTTAGTATATGAATTTTATTTACCATTTTTTAATATTTTAATCATATCCTCTTTCCCGATAGCTCCAGGAATTAATTCTTTATTTATGATAAAGGCAGGTGTTCCTCTTACCCCAATTAAATCTGCTAACCTATAGTTTTCTTTAATTAATAATACAGTTTCATCTTTATTCATATCATTTTTAAGTTGCTCATGATTAATTCCAACCCTTTTTGAGATATCTATAATATCATTTATCGTTATTTGTCCTGAGAAGTTAATTAATTCTTGATGCATAGCAAAGTATTTATCTTGTTTTAAAGAGGCAATAGCAGCTTTTGAGGCTAGTATTGAGCTTTCACCTAAAACAGGTAATTCCTTTAGAATAACTTTGATATCTTTATTTTCTGATATAAGTTCCATTAGCTCTGGGAAGCTTCGTTTGCAATAACCACAATTATAGTCAAAAAACTCTATAATAATTGTTTCACCATTTTTATTTCCTAAGAAAAATTCATGATTATTTTTTATTTCATTATAGTGTATGTGAATATTTTTCTTATTATTATCTTCTTTCAGTGAATTGATTTTATTTAAGGCACTTTCCAGATTAGCCGGATTGTCCATAAGATATGAGACAACCTCGTCTTCATTAGGTTTTTTCTTACTAACTTCTAAATAGATAAATACATTGAATATAATAACTATTAACGAAATAACTAATACTGAGTTTTCAAAGATTTTTTTTAAACTGGGCATCTTTTTTTCCATTTTGCTTTGTTTTCAGAATCGAGAATAATATCTTGTGCTCGTAATTTAGAGATACTTGAATTTTTAATATATTTTAATGACTTTTTTGCATGAAATGAAGCCATTTTTACATTTCCTGTAAGAAAATGTCTTTCTGCTGAGGCTAGTTCTGCATTTCCTATATCATTTATTCTAGAATATGATAAAGCAAGCTGAAACCAGGTTCGAGTATTTTTCTGGTCATAGCGAAGTGATTTTTTGAGTAAGTTAAGTGCCTCAAGAGCATCATTTTTATTTTCCAAAGCATTTAATGCGGTTGCTAGTGCTACCATTAATAATGGCTCATTAGGACTAATAGTCAGAGATTTTCTATAAGGCATGATTGATTCTTTAATTTTACCAGATTCATACAATACTTGACCTTTTAGTTCATAAAACCAAGGATTATCAGGGTATTGATTTATCATTTGATTAAGAATTAGGAGAGATTCTTTTAGAAGAGCTTTCCTATAATAAGCAACTGCCAATGAGTATTTGTTAAAAATCAATGAAGAATCTTTTTCTGATCTTCTAATAACGTCATTTGGATTATTTAAGAAACCATCTAATTTAGCTTGAATCATCTTATATCGAAATAATGTTTTTTCGTTATCCTTTTCATTTATAAATTGAGAATTATTAACTTTTTGCTCTAAATACCTTATTCTATCTCTAGAAATAGGATGACTTCTTACCCTTATACTCTGTCTATTTGAGCTTAAAGCTTCCTGATTAGCAAATTTATAGAGTACCTCAAGCATTCCATTAGAAGATTTTTTGATACCTTCTAAGTATTTTACAGCAGCTTGATCAGCTGCTGACTCTTGGCTTCTGGAGTATTTTGCTACCATACCTTGTGCTATTTGTTGGCTGCCTAATAATAAAGCTTGAGCTGCATCACCATCTCCTGCAATTGCCGCTCCTATACCTAATAATAGTCCTACTATCATTGGAGTCTGAGCTCTTTCTAGAGCCTCATCTGAACGAGCCAAATGACCTCCTGCTATATGGCCGGTTTCATGAGCCATTACGCCCCTAAGCATTGATGGCGTTTCAAAAGATTGAATTAAACCAGTATTAACAAAAACTTTTTGACCGCAGGCAACAAATGCATTTATTGATTTATCGTTAAAGATGTATATGTCAACGGAGTTTAAATTAAGATTAGCTTCAGTAAAAATAGGATGAGAAATCTCTTCGAGAAAATTTTCTATTTCTGCATCACGAATAATATTTGCTGATACTAGAGTGCTAAATATAATCAAGCAAAAAAATAAGGAGCTTTTGAAAAAAACTGATATTTTATAAAACAAGTTCACTTTTTTATATTAACCCAAATTTACTTGATTAATATTAAATATTTTTAATCCTTATTCCACCATCCGGCCTTAATTTTTGTTTTTTTTATATTTTCTTTTTTGCTCTCTAAATCTTTTACAGGCGCACCAATATGATTTATATTTTTTGGTTCCTCAGCCTTTTTTGCCTTAGATGAAATTTCTTTCTTTTCTAGCTTTGTCTCTGTTTCTTTTATTTTATTTGATTTTGAGCTCTTAGTTTCTTTTAAATCTTTTGCATTTTTTTGAACTACTTCATTCTTTAAGTTTTTATCCTTATCAACACTTGATTCCTTCTTTTTATTTTTTTGATTATTATTTTTTCTTTTTGTTTCTTTTGAGTCACTTTGATCATTTAAATTTGTTTTATTTTTATTGTTCTCATTATTCTCTTTCTTATCTTTAAGATTATTTGAATGATTTTCATTTAAGTGTTTCTGATTTTTATTCTTATTATTTCGATTCTTGTTATTTCGATTCTTATTATTCTTGTTTTGTTTTTTATCTTTCAAGCCATCATTATTTTTTGAACTTTCAGGCGCTTTATCAATTTTTATTTCATTTCCATTGATATCATATGCTTTAAAATTTTTTTCATTACCTTTAAGAAAAGAGTTACCATAAAAATTAATTGATATTTCTTTATTTGATTCAAGGTCAATTAATAGATTTCTTTTTTCATTTATTAAATAATTTAATATTTCGTTTGGTATTTCAGCATCTATTTTTTTGATGTTACCTCTATTGCTGATGTCACTAATATTTCTTAAAACCTCAAGAGCTCTTGAATCTATCGATCTTACTAATCCCGTACCATCACAATAAGTGCAACCACTATAGACACCCTCTTGAATGCTCGCTCTTATTCTTTGTCTCGACATTTCAAGTAATCCAAAGGAACTGATTTTTCCAACTTGGATTTTTGATCTATCGGACTTAAGAGATTCTTTTAGTTTTTTTTCTACCGATCTTCTATTTTGAAATTTTTCCATATCAATGAAATCAATCACAACTAAACCGGCCATATCCCTTAATCGTAATTGTCTAGCAATTTCTGTAGCTGCCTCAAGATTTGTTTTGATAGCCGTTTCTTCAATATTGTAATATTTTGTGGAGCTTCCTGAGTTCACATCAATTGCAACTAAGGCCTCAGTTTGATTAAGGACTAAAGACCCGCCTGAGGGGAGGTATACTTCATCTGCATATATAGAGCTAAGTTGATTTTCGATATTATTTTTTTGAAAAATAGGTGACGATTCTTTCCACTGTTTAACTTTTACGGCATGACTTGGCATTAATAGTTTCATGAAATTTTTAGTAATTTTATATATTTCAGAACCTTCCACATAAATATTATCAACATCTTTTGTGTATAAGTCTCTTAATGTTCTCTGTATAACGCCACCGTCTTCATATATTAATGCCGGTGCATTAGACGACAAAGTATCTTCTTTAATTTTATCCCAGGTTTTGGTTAAATATTTATAATCTCTTTTTATTTCAGTTGATGTTGTTTTGGCTCCAGCAGTTCTGATAATTAAGCCCATTTCACTAGGAACATTTAATTTTTCTAAAGTAGTTTTTAGCTTTTTTCTTTCTTGAGAGTTATTAATTCTTCTACTTACCCCACCTCCTGATGTACTATTTGGCATAAATACGCAATATCTTCCTGGTATTGAAGTATATGTAGTTATAGCCGCACCTTTATTACCTCTTTCCTCTTTAACAACTTGAATTAGAAGTATTTGATGTTTTTTTATAACTTCTTGTATTTTATATTTTTTGATAAGGTTAAAATTCCTTTTATTATTTATCTTTTCTAAATCCTCTAAATCATCACCACCCAAATCTTCTACTTGAGATTGTTCATCAGACTCTTCGTCAATATCATCATTGATTTCATCTGATCTTGAGGCATTTTTGCTTTCTTGAATTAAAGCTTCTTTATCTGCTACTGGTATTTGATAATAATTCGGGTGAATCTCAGAAAAGGGGAGGAAACCATTCCTGTTTCCACCATAATCAACAAAAGCTGCTTGAAGAGAAGGCTCAACTCTTGTGACTTTTGCTAAATATATGTTTCCTCTTATTGGTCTTCTTGAGTCAAACTCAAAATCATACTCTTCTAACCGATTGTTTTTTAATACAGCAACTCTCACCTCTTCTTGGTGGGCTGCATCTATAAGAATCTCGTTCGTCATTTAATTTTTCTCCAAAGTCTGGAAGTGATCTAGTGCTTATTATTTCAATATTAATATTTTTCATTTTATCTTTGATACTTCCAAGTATTTAATTTTTTAAAGAATGGAAAACTGGTTGATATGTTAATTTTTTTCATAACTACCCTATCCATTTATAATTTGTTAACTATCATATAAATTTAAGTTAGATTTATACAATTAATTGAGGTAAATTTATTTACCTTGTTTACTTTTACATTTCATTTAAGGGCTTTGGCAAGGAAGTAATCAAAATAAATATAAACTTATGGTTTTCTTAAAAAAAATATCGAAATTCATTTTACCCCTCTTCTTAGCTTGGAATCCTGCTCTTCTTCTTTCTAACGATGATATAAATGTATCAAAATTAAGAATTAGCTCACTAAAATCAGGTGTAAGAATAATTATTGATGCAGACAAATCTCCAATTTATGAAGTATTTTCTTTGCAGAATCCGAATCGTTTAGTTGTTGACCTAGCAAAAGCAAAGTTCACAGAGAATTTTTCTTTTCCCTCTACAAGCGGATTTATTAAAGGGGTAAGATTTGGATCACTTAATAGTGATGTTTCTAGAGTAGTCTTTGATTTAAGCTCACCTGTTAAAAAAATTAAAACAAAAATAAGAAAACCCTCAAGTGGAAGTAGACGAACTTTAAATATTGATATTGAAAGTCATAAAAATATTAAAGTATTAAACAAACAAAAAAATAAAATAGAAAAGCAAACTGCAAAAAATAATAAAAGTATTAAAAAAAAGAGATACACAGTTGTTCTTGATCCAGGTCATGGAGGTAGAGATCCTGGAACCTCTTATAAAAAATTAATATCTGAAAAAGAAATAGTTTTAAATTTTTCTATATTATTAAAGAAAAAATTAGAAAATAATGGATACAGAGTTTTTTTAACAAGAGGTGACGATAGGTATATAAAATTAAAGGATAGGGTTAAATTTGCAAAATCTAAAGGCGCAGATCTTTTTATTTCAATTCATGTGGATGCTTCTAAATATTCATCAACAAGAGGTTTTTCGGTTTATACATTATCTGAGAGGGGTTTAGATCGAGAGGCTGAGAAGGTTGCAAGACTTGAAAATAGCCTTTCTGTGTTTTCGAAAAAGGGTTTAAAAGGTGTTAATTTAAAAAAAGGTAGAAATCTTATTGATCATCATAATATTAATGAAGCTTTTAGAAAAGCAAGGGACTCATCATTTGAATTTGCAGAAATTCTTGTAGATAAAGTTAGTGAAAGATCTCAGAAATTAACAAGACCTCATAGATATGCAGGTTTTGCTGTGTTAAAATCACCTAATTACCCAAGTGTTTTGGTTGAATTAGGATTTATTACAAACGATAATGATAGACAAAACTTTAATAATAGAAATTGGCAATCTTCTATCGCCAATAAATTTGTTGAAGCAGTAAATAAAAATTTTAAATAATAAACAAGAGAATTATTATGAAAGCTGAAATTCAAAATATAATAGACGATATTAATGATTGTATCAGTCTATTAAGGGGGCACCTTTGACTGGGATAAATCTCTAATAAGACTAGAAGAGTTAAATACTCTGATTGAAAGCACGGATTTCTGGAATAATAATGATGATGCTCAAGTTATTATGAAGGAAAGGTCTCAAATTGAAGAATCAATGAATAGCTGCCTTTCCTTAGAAAGAAGGCTTGATGATTTTGTTACTTTGATTGGTCTTGGGATAGAAGAATCTGATGATGAAGTGGTTTCAGATGCTTTCATATCTCTTGAGAGCTTATTAAAAGAGTCAAAAGTTGCAAGTCTTGAGGTTCTGTTGTCAGGTGAGGCAGATACAAATTCTACATTTCTTGAGATTCATCCAGGTGCGGGTGGAACAGAAAGTCAGGATTGGGCAGAAATGCTTTTACGCATGTATATTAGATGGTCTGAAAATAAAGGTTATAAAGTAGAAATTGTTGAAAAAGCTCAAGGAGAAGAAGCTGGAATTAAGAGTGTTACAATAAAAGTTGATGGAAAGAATGCTTATGGTTGGCTTAAAACAGAGTCTGGTATTCATAGATTAGTTAGGATTTCTCCATTTGACTCGCAAAAAAGAAGACATACTAGCTTTGCAAGTGTTTGGGTTTACCCTGTTATTGATGATAATATCGATATTGACCTAAAGGAGTCGGATTGCAGAATTGACACCTTTAGATCTTCTGGGGCTGGTGGGCAGCATGTAAATACAACTGATAGCGCTGTAAGAATAACACATATACCATCAAAAATCGCAGTCCAGTGTCAAGCTGAGAGATCTCAGCATAAAAATAAGGCTACCGCATGGTCAATGTTAAGGGCAAGACTTTATGAATTAGAGCTCCAAAAAAAGGAGGCTGATTCTCAAGAACAATTAGAAAGTAGATCTGAAATTGGTTGGGGGCATCAGATAAGATCCTATGTTTTACAGCCTTATCAAATGGTTAAAGATCTAAGAACTGAGGTAGAGGATACAAATCCTCAAAATGTTTTAAATGGTGATATTGATTCATTTTTATCTGCATCACTATCTCAAAAAATTTTAGATTAGCTTTATTTCAGAATTTCATAAATTTTTTCTAGTACTAAATTAGCATGGTTTTTTACTTTAACTTTTCTAAAAATTTCAAGCACTTTTCCATCACCAGATATTATAAATGTTGATCTTTCAATCCCCATATAAGTTCTTCCATACATTTTTTTTTCAACCCATACACCAAACTTCTCTATAACTTCACCTTCTTCGTCAGAAGCTAGTTTTATTTTTAAATTTTGTTTATCAATAAAATTTAAATGTTTTTTCATACTATCTTTTGAGACGCCAATAACCTCAACATTATTTTTTTTAAATTCCTCTATATTGGAACTAAAATCCTTAGCTTCATTTGTACAACCTGGTGTATTATCTTTTGGATAAAAATAAATAATATATAATTTCTTTTTAAGTTCTTTTGAGTCTAGTAAAGTATCATCACTTAAAGGAAGAACAAAGGTAGGTATTGTGTCGTTAATCTTTAATTCATTTGTCATTTTTTTGTCCCAATTCTAATTTTTTATTATGGATTTATATATGAGGCATTTTTTAAAAATTATAAACTACTTTTTAGGTTTAGTAATTTTTAGCGTTAGTTTCTTTTTTCTTAAAATTTCATCATCTTTTGTAGATATTTCTTCTACAGAAGTTTTTTTTAAATCCTATCTAACAAACAACACCTCTCAATATAGTGTCGATATAAATAAAATACAATTACACTTAGATGGATCGCAAAATAAATTGATTACAAATATAGAGATCGATTTTTCTAATAAGTTAGACCAAAGCAAGCATCATTTTTACTCAAAAGTTGATATACCAATTCAATCGATTATAAATTTTAAATCAAAATACGAATTTATTTTTTTGCTTAACGAATTAAGTACAAATAAAGATAGTCCCAATAGTACTTATAATATTAACGCAAAGGGAAGTATCGAATCTCATATTTTCTTACTGGATGGAAAGGGATCAAAACTACCAATTGATCTAGTAAAAAGTCTATGGCCTAAAAATGTTGGTAATGGAGCTAGGCTTTGGGTTGATAGAAATTTATCAAATGGAAATATAAAGGATCTTTTGTTTAATATAAATATTCCTTTGAATGAATATAAAATTAGAAATCAACTATCAAAGGAAAATTTGAATCTAAAATTTAATTATGAAAAAATGAAAATATCTTTTTTGAAAGATATGAGCTCTATATATGATGCATCAGGTGAAGCATTTTTAGATGGAGAAGGATTCAGGGCTAATTTATTTAAAGGTAAAATTAAAGGGGTCGATCATCAAGAAATTAACTTAATCAATAGTTATTTTATTGCCCAACAATATCAAATTAAACATGGGCCTGGCCAGGTTAATATTAATGCTGATGGCCAGTTAAAAGACCTTCTTTTGTTTTTATTTCAGCACCCTAAAGATCTTAAAAGATTTTTTCCTTTTGAAATTGAAAAAATTTCTGCTCTTACAAAATCTAATGTTAGTTTTAAGTTTCCTTTAAAATCAAAAATAAGCTTTGAGGAAATAAAAATTTTTTCTAATTCAAGGATGAATGATTTTCGTTTAACAGGTCTTTTATCAAAAGATTTTACCAGCAAGTCTTTAAATGTAAGCGTTTCTAATAAAGGAATTAATATATTAGGTGATATTTTTGTCGATAATCAGAAGCTGAAGCTAAATTGGAAGCAGGATTTTACTAATGACGAAAACTCAGGAATTGTTACATTCGAGGGTTTTTTAAACGATAGTTTTTTGAATAGTTTTTATATAAGTGATAAAATTATTTTAAATGGAAAAGCCTTTCTTAATGCTAAATTTTATGGAAATTTAAAAGGATTTAAAAGAGGATCTATTGAAATTGATGGAAAGCTTTTAAGGCTTGAGTCAAAAAATATACTCTGGACAAAGCCTAAATTTTCTCCATTTTCGTTATCTTCATCTATAGATTTTATAAGCAGTAATGAAATTTTATTAAAAAAAGTTAGTTTCGATGGCCCATTGATATCAATTTTTGGTGATATGAAAATTATTAACAGCGCTATAGAAAATGCATATTTTCCTATTTTCAAACTTTACGCTTCTAGGGATAATATTTCATCAGATTTATCTCTTAAATACATAAATCAAGATAATAAATTAACATTATCTATTATTGGAGAAAAGTTAAAGTTAGGAACTGAGGGCTTGCTACCTTTTTTTAATTTTAATACATCAAGCGATAGCTTAAGGGATATTTTGTTGGATATTAACTTTGACACATTGGTGGCTAGATCCGGTTTGAATTATAAAAATGTTAAATTTTTTCTAGAAAAAAATTCCAACTTAATAAATAGTTTTCAAATAAGCGCTAATCTTAATAATGAAAAAATTATAGAAAGTACTTTTTCAGATAAAAAAAATAATAATATTCAATTTTATTCAAAAAATATTGAAAATATAATCGACATTTCGGGGCTAGATATGGATATCGTTGGCGGGCCTTTTAATTTAAAAGGTGTTGCTAATGAAAAAGACAATGAAATGTTTACGGGTGAGCTATCTTTAGGCAATTTTTCTATTTTAAAACTCCCTATTTTTGCAAAATTACTTAATATTTCTCTGCCTAGTCTAACGAGTCTACTTGATAGTAATTCAGGTATTAATTTTAAATCTGCATCAGCTGAAATTAAGGTAAATAATAGTGGTATTGATATTGTTGATGGAGTTATCAAAGCTGATAGCGACGTTCCTATTTTTGGCAGTTCTCTAGGAATGATTTTATCGGGTATTTATGGTTTTTCAAAAAAAACTGATATTTCTGGAACCTTAGTTCCCATGGAGGGCTTTAATACTGCACCTTCAAAACTACCAGTTGTTGGTGGCTTATTTAAAGGAGGTAAAAAAGGGCAGGGCTTAATAGGTATTAATTTTAGAATTTACGAAGATAAGGAGGGTAAGTTAAATATTCAGAGCAATCCTCTTTCAATTCTAACTCCAGGGTTTCTTCAGAGAATTTTTTAAATTATTCAGTAATTTGGATTATGATATTTTTTTTCTTACCCATGGATACTTTTAATTTTTGAGATTCATCAAAATCCTTAAGCGTCACTATATATTTTTCATCTAAAATAAGTTTTTCATTCAACTTGATTGCACTTGATTTAACAAACCTTCTTGATTCACTATTTGAGTTGGTTAATTTTAAGAAATCTCTAGAAAGCAAGCTTAGAAGCCCAATTCCTTTTTCTATTTCTGATTTACTAAAATTAAAAGTTTCTATTGAATTCCAGTTAGAGTCTTTACCATGAACTAATTCTGTTATCTTTGTGGCCAAAATTTCTTTAGCAGACTCTATTTCTTCACCTTGAAGTTTCTCATATTCATTTATTTCTTTCAAAGAAAGATTAGTAAATAATCTCATCCAAGGCCCAACAAGATCATTTTCAGTTTTATCTCTCCAATAGTTCCAAAAATCCCTTGGGTGGGTTGAATGACTATTAGCTGTCTCATCGTAGTTTAGCCAAATAGCACCATTTTCTGTTTTACCCATTTTTTTGCCTGATGAGGTTGTTAATAGGGGGGTTGTTAAACCAAATAAATTAACACCCGAAAGCCTTCTTGCTAAATCTATTCCGCAAACTATATTCCCCCATTGATCAGATCCACCCATTTGTAAAATACACTCATATCTTTTATTTAATTCATAAAAGTCATATCCCTGCATAACCATATAATTAAACTCTAGAAATGATAATGGTTGCTCTCTTTCAAGTCTTAATTTGACGGAATCAAAGGACAACATCCTATTTACAGAAAAATTACTACCAACCTCTCTTAGAAAATCAATATAATTTAAATTTCCTAGCCAATCATTGTTATCCACAACAACAGTGCCAGTTTTTTTTAGATCAATGAATCTGCCAAAGGTTTTTTTTATACCGTTTAAGTTGTTTTGAATTTCTTCTTCTTTTAGTAAAGATCTAGACTTATCCTTAAGTGATGGATCTCCCACCTTGCTGGTTCCTCCACCAACTAAGATAATAGGATTATGACCAAAATCCTGAAGATGCTTTAAAAGTATTATTTGAATTAACGATCCAATGTGAAGGCTAGGGGCTGTACAATCAAACCCTATGTATGCAGAAACACCTTTTTTCATAAAGGATTTATCTAAACCCTCAGAATCGCTTATTTGATTTAAAAAACCTCTTTCACTGATAAAATTTAAAAACTCTGATTTATATTTATACATTTGTAATATTTAACTTTTTTTGCTTTTTTTAATCAATGTTAAAATCCGAACTAACTAGTCGTGTATCTAAATAATTATTTACTTTATTGACCAAAATATCACCTTCTTTTTCAAAAAAATGATTTGCCTTAGGTATGCTATTATATTCAACCTCTATATTCTTTTGTGCCTGAAGTTTTTCGACAAGTCTCTCGACATCCTCTGCTGGCACTACTTTGTCTTCCTGGCCATGAATAATGATACCTGAAGATGGACATGGAGCTAAAAAATTAAAATCATACATATTTGCTGGAGGAGCAATTGATACAAAACCTTCAATCTCGGGTCTTCTCATTAAGAGTTGCATTGCGATCCATGCTCCAAAAGAATATCCAGCAACCCAACACCCTCTAGAGTCTGGAACTTGAGATTGAAGCCAATCAAGCGATGCAGCAGCATCAGATAATTCGCCTATACCTTGATCAAAATTTCCTTGGCTTTTTCCTACGGATCTAAAGTTAAATCTTAGAACTGAAAACCCTCTTTTTAAAAATGTTTGGTAGAGATTGTATATGATTGGATTATTCATATTACCTCCAAACTGAGGTAATGGATGTAGTATTAAAGCAACAGGTGACCTTCTTCCCTCAACTGTATTAATTCTTCCCTCTAATCGACCATCTGGCCCACTGTATATAACTTCTGGCATTTTTATATCCTGACTATAATAGTAGTATTAATAACCTCTTAAATTAAACAATTTTCTGTATTTCTTGACAAAATTACTCGGAAAATATATTCAATCTTTAATATCTCTTATTTGTCTTCTATCACATTGATATGATTGATGCATAAGAATTTAATAAAAATTTAATTTTAGGCTAAATTATGAAGTTAACTACAAAAGGAAGATATGCGGTTTTAGCATTAACCGAACTTGCATTAGCTAAGGAAGATTCTCTTATTAAGATTACTGAAATTGCTGTTAGACAAAATATATCCTCAACATACCTTGAGCAAATATTACTTTTATTAAAAAACTCAGATTTAATTATTGGTATTCGAGGCCCTAATGGTGGGTATAAACTTGCTACATCTCCAGAAAATATAATGATATCAGATATTGTTAATATTGTGGAAGGTAGGATGGAGGCAAAAGGTTGTGTTTCAAAGTCTGGATCATGTACGGGAGTATCTGGAAGGTGTATGACGCATGATTTATGGGATGAATTAAGTAGGCATATTGAGCTATTCCTTGGACAAATTTCTTTAAGGGATATTATTACAGGCAATGTTTTAGGAAGGTCCTCTCCGCCTAAAGTTTTGGAGGTAAAGTAATTTATGGATAGCCCCAGAATATACCTTGATTATAACGCATCATCTCTAATAAGGCCTGAGTCCATAGAATCAGTGAATAAAGTTCTTAACTCTTATGGAAATCCATCTTCTATTCACAAAGAAGGTCGTTCGATGCGTTCACTTATTGAAGATTCAAGAGAAAAAATATCTAATTCTCTATCCACATCAAGTGATAATATTATTTTTACTAGCGGGGGCACTGAGGCAATTGATATAGCTTTAAATCAAAACCCTGGAAGGATAATAATTAATTCAACTGAACATATTGCTGTGTTCGAATCAGCAAAAGCATTAAATTCTGATATAGATATTCTTGACGTCGATAAAGATGGCTTAATAAGGATTGATTTACTTGAAAACTTATTAAAAAAAGGACCTGCTCTTGTTTCTGTTATGTATGCAAATAATGAAACAGGCGTCATTCAACCAATTAAACAAATAGCTAAAATTGTTAAATCTTATAATAGCATCTTATTTTGTGATGCTGTTCAAGCTTTTGGAAAAGTGAATATTTCATTTAATGAGCTAGGTATCGACTTAATGGCAATTTCTGCTCATAAAATAGGAGGGTTTTCTGGATCAGGTGCTTTGGTAGTAAATAAAGATTTTAACGGTTTAATACCTAAAGTCTCTGGCGGTGGGCAGGAATTTGGGCTTAGAGGAGGAACTGAGAATCTTCTAGGTATTATCTCATTTGGAGAATGCGCATCAGCTTTAAAAGATATAGATAATGAAGGGATTAGGCTGAAAGAATTAATAAGATTGCTAGAGGACAATTTGTCCTCTTTAGGAGCCAACATTTTTGGCTATAATGTAGAAAGATTACCTAATACTTCTTTATTTTCATTTACAGAGTTTAAGGCTGAATCATTATTAATGAAATTAGATTTAGCTGGATTTTCAGTAAGTTCTGGTTCTGCATGCAGTTCAGGAAAAGTAAAAGAAAGACACGTTTTAAAGGCTATGAATATAGGTGAAAGTATGCAAAAAGGTGCAATAAGAGTAAGCCTTGGATGGGGATCTAATAAAGAACAAGTTGAAAATTTAATAAATTTTTTTGAAAACACTTTCAGTAGAAAAACCAAGGAGTAATCTGTGTCAGATAACCAAGAAAAATTGTCAGAAAATGATTTTAAAGATCCTTATGAGTTTGGATTTGAAACTGATATTGAGTCTGATTTTGCGCCAAAAGGTCTTAATGAAGATGTTATAAGATTTATTTCAAATAAAAAAAATGAACCTAGTTGGCTGCTAGACTGGAGGCTAGATGCCTATAAAAGATGGCTTACAATGGATGAGCCTGATTGGTCTAGCGTTAGGTACCCATCAATTGATTACCAAGACTCATATTATTATTCTGCACCAAAGGATTCAGAGAAGTTAGAAAGCTTAGATGATGTTGATCCCAAGCTATTAGAAACTTATAATAAACTTGGAATTCCTCTAAAAGAACAAGAATGGTTAGCAGGAGTTGCCGTTGATGCTGTTTTTGATAGTGTTTCTGTTGGAACAACATTTAAGGAAAGATTAAAAGAAGATGGCGTAATTTTTTGTTCATTTTCAGAAGCTGTAAAAGATTTTCCAGAGTTAATTAAAAAGTATCTTGGTTCTGTTGTGCCTACAACAGATAATTACTTTTCAACATTAAATTCAGCTGTTTTTTCAGATGGTAGCTTTGTTTATATTCCCCCGGGGGTTAGATGCCCAATGGAATTATCAACTTATTTTAGAATTAACGCTGCGGGAACAGGACAATTTGAAAGAACTCTAGTGATAGCAGATAAAGACTCTTATGTAAGCTATTTAGAGGGATGTACTGCACCAATGAGAGATGAACATCAACTTCATGCTGCGGTTGTTGAGTTGGTAGCGCTTGAAGGTGCTGAAATTAAGTATTCAACTGTTCAAAACTGGTATCCTGGTGATGAAAATGGTAAAGGCGGTGTTTATAATTTTGTAACTAAAAGAGGTGATTGTAGAGGTGATAATTCAAAAATATCATGGACTCAAGTAGAGACTGGTTCAGCCATTACATGGAAATATCCCAGTTGTATTTTAAGGGGTAATAACTCTTCAGGTGAATTTTATTCTATTGCTGTGTCAAATAATTATCAACAAGTTGATAGCGGAACTAAAATGATTCATCTTGGAGATAATACATCTAGCAGGATTATTTCAAAAGGTATTTCAACTGGAAATTCATCTAATACTTACAGGGGTCTTGTATCGATTCATCCTAAGTCAAAAAATAGTCGCAACTTTACTCAATGTGACTCTCTTCTTTTAACAAGCAGCTGTTCAGCAAATACTATTCCTTATATAGAATCAAAAAATTCAGAATCTATTATCGAACACGAAGCAACATCATCTAAAATCTCAGAAGAGCAACTTTTTTATTGTCAACAAAGGGGTTTAGATGAAGAGGAGGCTGTCTCTTTAATAGTTAATGGTTTTTGTAAGGATGTTTTACAAAAATTACCTATGGAGTTTGCTGTAGAGGCTCAAAAACTCCTCAGTGTTAGTTTGGAGGGAAGCGTAGGGTAATGAGTAATTTTCTTAAGATTAAAAATTTATCAGTTAATGTTGAAGATAAAACAATAATAAATGATCTTAATTTAGATATAAAAAAAGGTGAGGTTCATGCAATTATGGGCCCAAATGGCTCTGGAAAATCAACCCTTTCAAATGTTTTAGCTGGTAAGAATGGGTATACAATAAGCAAAGGTTCTATCGATTTTTGTGGAGAGGATTTAATTTCTCTTGAGCCAAATGAAAGGGCAAACAAAGGTATATTTTTGGCATTTCAATATCCTGTTGAAATACCAGGCGTTACAAATATTAATTTTATCAAAACAGCATTTGATAGCAATAGAAAGTTTAGAGGTTTGGATCCCATAAAACCAGGAGATTTTCTTAAACTTATAAAGGAAAAATCACAAATATTAGGAATTCCAGATGATAGACTAAAAAGACAGCTAAACGTTGGTTTTTCGGGTGGAGAAAAAAAGAGAAATGAGGCTCTTCAACTTATGATATTAAATCCATTATTGGCAATTCTTGATGAAACTGATTCAGGCCTTGATGTTGATGCTTTTAAAATTGTCGCAGATACAATTAATTCTACGAGAAATAGTGATAATAGCATGCTCGTAATCACTCATTATCAAAGGCTTCTTGAGAGAATAAAGCCGGATATAGTTCATGTATTTATCAATGGGTGTATTGTTGAATCCGGAGGACCAGAGCTAGCAAATGAAATTGAAAACAATGGTTTTGAAAGGTTTTCTAATGCATAATAATCTAATTCTAGAAAATTTTGATGAGTCTTTTTTAAGGTTACCCTCTTTAATTGATGAGAGAAAGAAAGCATTTTCAGAATTAAAAAAAATAGGAATTCCAAATAAGAAAGTTGAAAATTGGAAATATACGGATTTAAATAACCTAACTAAAGCCATAGAGTTTAAACCAGGAACAATTAATTTAGAATTATCAAATCATGAGCTCGAAGGAATTTTTGTTAAAGATTTTGACTATTTTATAAATAATAAGGATCAGTATCTTACTCCAATTAGGACTCTTAAAAATGAAGGTGTTGTCTATTTAAATATTTCATATGCTAGTGAGGCTAAAGTAATTGAAATAAGGGAATCGCAATCTAAACCCCTAATTATAAATATTTCGACTGAGGGAGTTGGTTTTTCACTTCCTCGTTTAAAAATTGATGTTTTTCCTGAAATCGAAGCTGAGATCCACCTTATTTATTTTGGCGGTGAAGGTTTTATAAATCAGTTAACTGAGATTAATCTTCAAGAAAATTCTAAAATTAAGTTATTTCGGCTTAATAAGTCTTTAGCAGTTCATACCGAAACTTTTATAACTTCATTAGATTCAAGCACGAATATTTCGCTAGTAAACCTATCAATGCCTGAAAATAATTCTAGATTTCAAGTATATAATTCTTTTCAAGGCAAGAACTCCTTTTCTGATTTTAAATCAGTGTCTATACCAAAAGAGAATTGCCATGATGATTTTCTTGTTCATAACCTTCATATGAGTTCAAATTGTGAAAGCAATGTTGGTATGAGATCTATACTTAATGAAGGTACTGTATGCTCATTTCAGGCTTTGGTTGATGTTGAATCCGGTACAGCCTCAAGCAAAGCAGAGCAAGATTGTAAAGCTATTTTGCTCCACGAAAATGCATCTATGAATGCTAAACCAGAGATGAAAATTTTTAATGATGATGTTGTTTGTAAGCATGGAACAACAATTGGAGCTCTAGATAAAGAACAAATATTCTACCTTCAATCAAGAGGTCTTGATGAGCGTTCAGCAGAAAAAATTATACTTCAAGGAGTAATAGAAAGCTATATTTCTGATGAATCTCCTTTAAAAAGTTTTTTACCTGAGGTTTATCAATGATTTACGATATTCAGAATGTTAGAGATGATTTCCCTATATTATCGCGTGATTTGTATGGAAAACCCTTAGTTTATTTAGATAGTGCAGCCAGCGCTCAAAAACCAAAACAAGTAATTGAACAAATAAAGGAGTTTGAGGAAAATGAATATGCAAATGTTCATAGAGGTATCCATTTTCTTTCAAACGCCTCTACAGATGCATTTGAATTATCAAGAAGAAAAATTCAAAAATTTTTAAATGCTGATAAACAGGAAGAAATTATTTTTACACTTGGAGCAACGGACTCTATTAACCTGGTAGCTAATTCTTTGGGTGAAAATTTCTTTAAGAAAGATGATGAAATAATTTTAACAGTAATGGAGCATCACTCAAATATTGTTCCATGGCATTTTCTTAGAGAAAAAGCAGGTGTTAAAATCAAATGGGTGGACTGTGATGAGCAAGGTAATATTTCTTTAGAAGATATAAAAAAGACTGTAACTGATAAAACAAAATTTATTTCAATTACTCAAATGTCTAATGTATTAGGCTCAGAACTACCTTTGAAAGAAATTATAAGTTTTTCACATGAGAAAAATATTATGGTTTTGATTGATGGGTGCCAAGGAATTGCTCATATGAAAACAGACGTAAAGGATTTAGATTGTGATTTTTATGTATTTTCAGGACATAAACTATATGGTCCTACCGGTATAGGTGTTTTATATGGAAAGCATGAAATTTTAAACAATATGCCCCCATGGCGCGGTGGAGGCTCGATGATTAGGGAAGTAAAAAAAGAAAGTATTACTTTTGCTGATTCTCCTTCTCGCTTTGAGGCCGGGACGCCTAATATTACTCAGGCGATTGGATTGGGAGCGGCAATTGATTATTTTAATTCTAAAATTAAAACAGGCTTATTTGATTATGAGAACGAAATTGCAAAATATTTTCATAATGAAATTCAGGGTATTGATAAAGTAAAAGTTTATGGGCAAGAAAATTTATCTAGCCCAATGATTTCATTTACTGTTGACGGTGCTCACCCGCATGATATTGCAGCAATTGTTGACAGAGAAGGTGTTGCTATTAGAGCCGGCCATCACTGTACTCAACCATTAATGAATTTTTTTAATTTAAATTCAACCGCTAGAGCCTCAATTGGAATGTATACCGATAAGAATGATATTGATATATTTATCAAAGCTTTAGATAAAGCAATTACATTTTTTGACTAATTTAAGGCAAAGTACTAAAAGTATGATATGAGCAATTTGAATATGAGCGACAATCAACAAATAGATAATAAGTCTAATAAGATATCTTTAGATAATGGTGATTTGGTTAAAGCTCTCAAAACAGTTTATGATCCTGAAATTCCCGTCGATATATATGAGCTGGGATTAATATATGATGTTAGTTTGGATGAAAATGGAAATGTTGATGTTAAAATGACGCTAACTGCACCAGGATGCCCAGTTGCCGGTGAAATGCCTCAGTGGGTTGAAAATGCATTAATGTCATTAGAAGGAGTTAATAAAGTAGTTGTTGAAATGGTGTTTGATCCACCTTGGGATATGAGTTTAATGTCTGAAGAGGCAAGATTAACTTTAAATATGTATTAAAATGAAAAATATAACAAAAAATAATTTATTAAGTCTTACCCCAAGAGCTATAGAAAGATTGCGTGATATTAATGAAAGTTCATCAACTAATCACGTTGCCGTAAAGCTTGGAGTTAAAAATGGTGGATGTGCTGGAATGGCCTATACCATGGATTATATAGAAGTTATTGGTGAGAATGATGAGGTAATTATAGTGGATGATATAACTCTTGCTATAGATCCTAAGGCAATATTATTTTTACTTGGAACTGAGATGGACTACGAAGAATCAACTTTAAATTCAGGGTTTATCTTTAATAATCCTAATCAAACTGATGCTTGTGGATGCGGAGAGTCTGTAACTTTAGTTGAAGCTGAAGTCCCTGTTGAATTAGCCAATAGTATAACTACTTCCCAGTAAAATTAGCATCTCTTTTTTCAAGGAAAGCTGTCACACCTTCTTTAAAGTCACTTGATTGACCTGCAGTGAATTGAAGCTCTCTTTCTAGATTAATTTGTTCCTCATAAGAATTATCAAAACTGTTCCAAAAGGCTTTTCTAATTAATCCTAATGACATTGGTCCGCGTGATAATTCTTGGGCTAATTTTAAGGTTTCTTTATGCAGTTCATTATCCTGATAGAGTCTATTTACCAAGCCCCATTCAAATGCTTTCTCAGCACTTAATCTTTCACCAAGAATAGCAAGTTCTTTAGCTCTAGCCATTCCAACTAACCTGGGAAGAAGCCATGTTGATCCTCCATCAGGCACAAGGCCTATTCGTCTAAAAGCTTGTAAAAAGAAAGCAGATTTTCCCGCAAGTATCATATCACCCATTAATGCTAATGACATTCCTACACCTGCTGCAGGACCATTAACCGATGTAATTATTGGTATTTTTAAGTTCTTTATTCTTCTCAAGATAGGGTGATAACCTGTTTCTAGACGATGCCCTGCATCTTGTCTGCCGGTATTAGACCGATCAGATCCACCTGATAGATTTGCCCCTGCACAGAAACCTCTTCCCTCTCCAGTTATAACAAGACATTTAATATTTGATTTAGAATCTTCAACTTCATTTAAACAAGACCAGATACCATCCAACATTTCATCAGATACAGCATTCATTGCATCAGGGTCATTCAATCTCATGATTCCCGTTGTATCTATTTTTTCTAATGTAACCTTATTAAATTCTTGCATCTTATTCTCCAAATTTTTGCATCTTAAATATAATGATTTATTTTTTATAAAATACAAATATAAAATTTATAAATTAAACTCTTTATAAAGGTTGGCCTTTTCACGTATAAATTCAAATCTTAATTCTGGTTTATTTCCCATCAGATCAGTAATAGTCTTTTGAGTAACTTCTCTCTCATCCTCATGAATAACTACTCTTAGGAGAGTTCTGTTCCCTGGAAGCATAGTTGTTTCTTTTAATTGAGCAGGCATCATCTCACCAAGCCCTTTAAATCTATTTATTTCAATTTTATTTGATGTATTAAAGTTTTTTTCAATAATAGATTCTCTATGTTCATCGTCGCGAGCATAGAAAGTCTTTCCTTTTTGAGTTAACTTATACAAAGGAGGAACTGCAATAAATAATTTACCTTCATAGATAATAGAAGGAATTTCTTCATGAAAAAATGTTATTAGTAATGAAGCAATATGAGCTCCATCAACATCTGCATCAGTCATTATAATTATTTTATCATACCTAAGATCACTTTCTTGATAGGATTCTCTTAAACCACAACCAAGTGCTAAAACTAAATCAGCGATTTGTTGATTTTCTTTTATTTTTGTTTGATTTGAATTTGCTACATTTAGTATCTTACCTCTTAGTGGTAAAATAGCTTGAAATCTTCTATCACGTGCCTGTTTAGCTGACCCTCCAGCACTATCGCCTTCAACGATAAATAGTTCCGTTCCATCCTTGCTAGTTTGTGAGCAATCAGAGAGTTTACCTGGTAATCTTATTTTTCTTATAGCAGTCTTTCTCGAGGTTTCTTTCTCTTGACGCCTTTTTAATCTCTCTTCTGTGAAGCTAATAATCCATTCCAGTAAACGTTCTGATTGCTGTGGTGAATTAGAAAGCCAATTTTCAAATCTATCTTTTACAGCATTTTCAACAAATTTCTGAGCTGATGTATTCGACAATTTATCTTTAGTCTGACCTTGGAATTTTGGGTCAGGTATAAAAAGTGAAATTACAGCAACCATTGACTTTGAAAGATCATCAGAATTAATAGCTAGGCCTTTTTTATTTCCTACTCTCTCTGAGTGTGACCTTAAAGCCTTAAGTAAACCATTTTTTAGTCCTAATTCGTGAGTTCCTCCGTCCGGAGTAGGCACTGTATTACAATAGGAGTTTAAAAAGCCATCAGAGCTCATCGACCAATTGACAGCCCATTCAATAGAATTATTCTTGCTATCCTTTTCTTTTTTTCCAGAGAAAGATTCCTGAGCAATGAAAGTTGAACCCTTTACTTCATTAACAAGAAAATCCTCTAATCCTTTTGAAAAATTAAATATTTCAGATCTTGGAATATTATTTTCTTCTGCTACTAATTCGTTACAAGACCATCTGATTTCTATTCCTGCAAAAAGATATGCCTTTGATTTACAAAAATTATAAAGTTTTTCAATATTAAATTTTACATTTTTATCAAAAATTTCTTCATCAGGTTTAAAGGTAATTTTTGTACCCTTTTTATTAGTTTTTTGATCTAGTTTTTCAATATTGCCGTTAGGAATACCTTTTTTATAATTCTGTAGATAAATACTCTTATCTCTATAAACTTCAACCTCAAGACTTTCCGATAAGGCGTTTACAACACTTATTCCAACACCATGTAACCCACCGGATGTTTGATATATTTTATTATTAAACTTACCTCCTGCATGAAGGGTTGTTAATATAACTTCTAATGCTGACTTTTTCGGATATTTAGGATGCTTATCAATTGGAATTCCTCTTCCGTTATCGAAGACCGTTATTTTATTATTTAAGTCTATATTGACCTCAATAAAAGTTGCAAATCCCGCAACCGCTTCATCCATTGAATTATCTATAACTTCTGCAAATAAGTGATGCATACCGTTACGATCTGTACCCCCAATATACATACCTGGTCGTTTCCTTACTGGCTCTAAGCCTTCAAGAACTTCTATATCTGATGCATCGTATGATTTGTTTGATAACACATTCTTACCTAAATAAAATAATGAAACTATAATCATTAAAAATATTTAAATTTTTAACATATTATAAGTATACGATTCGTAATATTTAGTTAAAAAAATAGCCCTATAAAAGGGCTATTTAATTATAAATTTTATTAATTTATTATTTTGTAAGAGTGCCAACAATATGATTGATAATTTTATATGGATCAGCATTTGAAGCTGGCCTTCTATCTTCCAAATAACCATTCCAATTATGCTCTACTGTGTAAATTGGTATACGAATACTTGCACCACGATCACTAACACCATATGAGAAGTCAGTAATTTTTTGTGTTTCATGGAGACCTGTTAATCTTTGATCATTGTCAGAACCATAGTTTGCTATTGCGTCTTGGTGGACCTCACCAAGCTTATCACACATTTTGGTATACAATTCTTCAGTACCATTTTCTCTCATTTCTTTATTAGAAAAATTAGTATGCATACCTGATCCATTCCAATCACCAGATTGAGGTTTTGGATGAATGTTAACAGAAACATCGAAGTCTTCTGCTACTTTGTGAAGAAGGTATCTACTCATCCATAGATCATCACCGGCTTTAATTCCTTTTCCAAGACACTGATACTCCCATTGACCGAGAGCAACTTCTGCATTTGTTCCAGTAAGCTCAATACCTGCTTCTAAACATGCTTCAAGATGTGCTTCTGAGATATCTCTACCTTTCACATTAGCCGCACCAACACCGCAGTAATATTCACCTTGAGGTTTTTCTGGAATTCCATCTTCCCAACCTAAGATTGTTCCATCAGGATTTGTAAGGAAATATTCTTGTTCAAAACCAAACCACCATTCATCTGAAGCAACTTCAGCAGCAGCAGCTCTTGTATTTGTTGGGTGGGTTTCATGTTCTCCAGTTTGAACTTGGCACATTACTAGTTTATCACCATAAAGTGGGTTGGTATATTCATTAACCGGTAGAAGTAGACAATCAGAACTACCTCCTTCTGCCTGCAAGGTGGAGGATCCATCGAAAGACCAGTTCGGTGGTGTTGAGTCTGTTGTTACTTTTACTTTACTTCTTAAAAATGGTTCCGGCTTATACCCATCTAACCAAACGTATTCGTACTTTATCATTAAGTCTTCTCCTTATTTAATTTAAAAAGCTATATTTTAATGCCTTTAATAGCGAAATAATATCAAGATAAAAGACCATTATTAAAAAAAATACTAGCCCCTAAATCACTATAAATAAATATTTTTACTAGAAGTTACACATAGTACACATGAGTAGTTTACACATGATTATATTCATTTTTTAGTTATAATTATTTATTAAATAGCCTCATCCCCAGTTTCACCAGTTCTTATTCTAATAGCTTCATCAACTGATGATATAAAAATTTTACCATCGCCAATTTTTCCAGTGAACGCTGCTTTTTTTATTGCTTCACATGCTTCATCAAGTTTTTCATCTTGTACAACAATATCAAGTACAATCTTAGGAAGAAAATCAACACTGTACTCTGCACCTCTGTACAATTCAGTATGACCTTTTTGCCTTCCAAAGCCTTTAGCCTCAGTTACCGTTACACCAGCAACATCAATTTCCTGAAGAGCATCTCTAACTTCATCAAGTTTAAACGGTTTTATAATCGCTTGTATTTTTTTCATTTTCCTCTCCTTCTTTAATCAATGAAATATTAACTATTATAAAGCAATAATCATGCCATTTATTATTATTAAATAATTTAACTTCAAATAATTAATTTTACTTTTATTTCCATAAATATAATTTACCAATACATAATATTGTAAAGTAAAATTTTTATAAGGAATTAATATGATAAATCCAAGAACCCCAGTTTTAGTTGGATCAGGTCAAATTACTCAAAAAATTGATAATTTGTCAGAGGCAAAAGACCCAATTGACCTAATGAAAGACTCATCAGTTTTAGCAATTAATGATACAACAGTATCTGATCTAAGCAATCATATTGATACTGTTGTGACGATAAGGTTTATTTTTGATTCAGGCGCAGGCGCAAGGCCTCCTTTTAGTATTTTTAAGAATCCCCCTAAGTCATTAGCTGATCGTTTAGGAATAGAAGATGCTAAAACTTTTTATGGACCAACAGGTGGAAATACCCCCCAATATCTACTGAATATTATGGCTGAAAAAATAAGCCAAGGTGAAAGTGATGTTGTTTTATTATCTGGGTCAGAATGTTTTTCTTCGATGCGAAAAGCTTCGAAACAAGGAATAAAAACTGGATGGGGGGAGGACTCCGGTGGACAAAGAATTGATTTGGGGTTTGAAAAAGCTGGTGGTACTGATAATGAAATGAAACATGGTATTGCTTTACCTGTTAATGTTTATCCATTATTCGAAACTGCCATCAGAGGAAGAATGGGTCACTCAATAGAAAAACACCAAAACTACCTTGGAGAATTGTTTGCTCCGTTTACAAAAATAGCAAAAGAACATCCAAACGCATGGTTTCCGATTGAGAGATCTGCAGTTGAAATTTCTACTGCAAACAAAGCAAATAGATATATTTCTTATCCTTATACTAAATATATGAATGCTATTATGGAAGTTGATCAAGCTTCATCATTAATTATGATGAGTGAGGAAAGGGCTAATCTTTTTTCAATACCTAAAGAGAAAAGAATTTATCTTCATGGTTGTGGTGATATTAATGAGGTTTGGAATGTTACTGAAAGACCAGAATTACATACCTCTAAGGCTATAAGGCTTATGGGTGAAAAAGCCTTTGAAATGTCAGGGTGGAATATTGATCAGGTTGATTACTTGGATTTATATTCATGCTTCCCTAGCATGGTTGAGCTTGGAAGAGAGGCGCTTGATATAGGAATTAAAGACTCAAGAGATCTTACTGTTACTGGAGGTCTACCATACTTTGGCGGGGCTGGTAATAATTATGTTACGCATTCTATTGCCACTTTAATGGATAAATTAAGAGAAAAACCTGGATCTAGAGGACTTTGTACTTCTAATGGATGGTTTGCTACTAAACATGGGATTGGTCTTTATTCCTCAGAACCATATGAGGGGGATTGGAAAAGAGAGGATCCGAAAAGTTATCAAAAAGATATAGACCTTATGACAAAGCCAGAAGTTGATGAAAAACCTTCAGGAGATGGAAAAATTGAGACTTACACTGTTTCTAATGGTAGAGAGGGTCCCGAATTAGGAATAGTTATTGGCAGACTTAACTCTTCGAATTCAAGGTTTATTGCCATAACGCAAAAAGATAGTGATTTGGAAACTATGATATCTCAAGAGTGTTTAGGAAGAGATTGTAACGTTAAGCAGGCTGAAGGTAATTATAGTATTGTTAATATTAAATAATGATAAATATTTTTTTAATTCGTCATGGAAAAGCTTCATCTGGATGGAATTCTTTAGACCCAGCTCTTGATGACTTCGGTAAAGAACAATCGAAAGAGTTAGCAAAAAAGTTATTAAAATATTCATTAGATTCTTATGATCTATTCTCTAGTCCTTTGCTTAGGTGTAAGCAGACATCTATACCTTTTAAGTCACTTTGTAATAAAGAAATAACCATTGAAAAAAGGGTATCTGAAATTCCATCGCCTATTTCTGACCTAAACAAAAGGGTTGTCTGGTTAAAAAAAGTTTTACCTTTAAATTGGAATGAACTTATTGATGATGAGGATTCGGTTGCATCTGGGTTAGATTATAATATCTGGAGATCTGATATAATGAATTTTTTATATTCTTTAAAGAATGACTCATTTATTTTTACTCATTTCGTAGTGATTAATTCGGTTATTAGTTTTTTAAATAGAAGTGAAAAAGTTATTTTTTTTAATCCTGATAACACTTCAATTACTCATTTAACCCTTGATAAAAATACTATGAAAATTATTACATTAGGAGAAGAGTCAATTACAAAAGTTAATTAAAATGATTAATCTATTCACATCAAAAGAAGTTAAAAATTTAGACGAGTTATCAGTTAAACATGGCGTTAGCTTATCAGAGTTAATGGAGAACGCAGGAAAGGCTTCTTTTGAAGTAATTATAGATAAAATTATCCCAAGTCTTTTAAATTTTAATAATAGAATAACAGTTTTATGTGGACCAGGAAACAATGGTGGGGATGGATTTGTTATTGCAAAAAAATTAATTGAAAAAAATTTTGATGTAAAAGTATGTTCTCCATTTAACAAAACTTACTTTAACTCTATAGCTTTAGAAAAATTAGAAATGTCTGATTTTGATCTTTTAGAAGCATCACAAGACCTATTTAAAAATAGTGATTTAATTATAGATGCTTTATTTGGGATTGGACTTAATAGAGATATCGATAAAAAGCTAATTGATTTAATTGATTTAATAAACAAAGAAAAAAATTATGTAGTTTCAATTGATATACCAAGCGGATTAGAAACAGATACTGGAGAAAAAAAACCTAATTCTATAAATGCGAACCATACAATTACCTTTCAATCACCAAAGCCTTGTCATTTTCTACTTCCAGGTAAAATAAATACAGGAGAATTATCAGTTGTTGATATAGGTGTTCCTAAGAAAATATTTAAAGAGGTTAAGAAATCTTCAAATATTTTTTTGAATACTTCTGATCTATGGAAAAATCATTTTCCTTGGCCAAAAGAGCATGATCACAAATACTCAAGAGGGCATTTACTTGTTCAGTCCGGAGATCAATTTTCAACGGGCGCTTCAAGATTAGCTAGTTTATCTGCACTTAGGATTGGAGCTGGAGTCGTTACATTGGCTAGTTCTGATGAAGCAGCTTTAATTAATGCATCTCATTTAACATCGGTAATGATTAAAAATATAAACAATATAAGTGATTTTATTAATTTTTCTAAAAATAGAAAAGTTACTTCACTCCTTATCGGCCCAGGATGTGGGGTAACTGATTACACTAAAAAACTTAGTCTTAATATTATTGAACTAGGATTACCTGTTGTTTTGGACGCAGATGCTTTAAGTGTTTTTAAGGATGATCCAGATGAGCTATTTTCTTGTATAAAAAAATATAACAATAACGTTATTTTAACACCTCATGAAGGAGAGTTTAACAGGATTTTTAAAGACACAAAAGGGTCAAAATTATCCGTAACAAGGGATGCCGCCAAAGAATCGGGGGCTACTATAATTTATAAAGGCAATGACTCAGTAATTAGTAATCCTGAGGGATTGTTGGCAATTTCTGATAGGTCATCTCCGTTTTTGGCAACCGCTGGTTCAGGAGATGTTTTAGCAGGAATTTGTGCGGGATTATTATCACAAGGTATGGATAGTTTCTTAGCTGCATGCGCTGGTCAATGGTTTCATAAAAAAATTGGAGAAATACCTAGACCTGGAATGATTGCTGATGATATGCCAGGAATAATAGAAAATTTTTTACCTACTGTTCTTGGAGAAATTTATGAAAAATCTTAAGATAACAAATCTTTCCGATAAAGATATAGAGAATATTAATGAGCTCTATAATCACTATATAAGTGAAACAGCATTTACTTTCGATATTAAAGAAAAGAAATATGAAGAAAAAAAAGAATGGGCAAAAACATTCAGTAATGAAGGACCTCATCAATGCCTAGTGGCTTATGAAAATGATAATCTTATCGGTTTTGTAAGTTCTAGGCCTTTTCGTGAGAAAGAGGCATATTTTAGCTCTGTAGAAACAAGTATTTATATAGACCAGAGTTATATTGGGAAAGGATATGGTCAAGATTTGATGAAAGAGCTACTTAAAAGAATCACTAAGTTTGGTGTTATAAGAGCATACGCTTTTATAACTAAACCAAATGAAATGTCTGAAAAGTTGCATAATTCTATAGGATTTAAACATATCGGCACCCTTAATAATGTGGGTAAAAAATTTGAAAAATATTGGGATGTTGGGGTTTTTGAGCTATCTCTCCCAATTAAATGATTATTACTCTAGATATTCTCTTAAGGTACTGTTAAAAACCCCTAGTATTTTTCGCGGGCGTGGTGGAATTGGTAGACACGCAGGTTTTAGGTACCTGTGCCGCAAGGCGTGGGGGTTCAACTCCCTCCGCCCGCACCAATAACTTTAAGAGAACAAAAAATGGAAGTTAAAGAATTAAAGGCAAAAGGTCTAAAAAGAGAATTTTCAATAACTATAAAATCTGATGTTATTCAAAATCTAAAAGCAAAAAAACTTATGGAGATTGCTTCAAAAGCAAAAATTGACGGATTTCGTCCTGGAAAAGTTCCTTCCGCCCATATTGAGAAGTTATATGGCCAGAGTGTTATTGTTGAAGTAATTGAAGAAAAAGTTTCAAAAGCGTCTCAAGAAGTTTTAGAAGAGCGAGAGCTTAAGGCGGCTGTTAAACCTGATATCAAGCTTGATTCAGAGATGACCGATGTTATAGAAAAAAATAAAGACCTGGTATTTACAATGAATTGTGAAGTACTTCCGGAAATTAAAATTTCAGATTTTAGTAAGATAACTTTAGACAATCCTGTATCAGAGCCAAAAGAAAAAGATATTAATGATGCGCTTGAGTATTTGGCTAAGCAAAATAAAACTTTCAAAGATGTTCCTGCATCAACTAAAGCAAAAGATGGGGACCAAGTTACAATGGATTATCTTGGTAAAATTGATGGAGTCGCATTCGAAGGTGGGGCTGCAAAAGATGCAAATTTAATATTGGGATCTAAAAGCTTTATAGATAACTTTGAAGATCAATTAATAGGTTTAAAGAAAGGGGATAAGAAAGTTATAACTGTAAGATTTCCTGAAAATTATCAGAGTGCTGATTTAGCCGATAAGGAAGCAACTTTTGATGTTGAGATAAAGCTAGTTTCACAACCAAGTGAGTCAAAAATTGATGATGATTTAGCAAAGAATCTTGGCATGGAAGATTTAAAAAAATTAAAAGAAAGTTTAAAAGATAGAATTAAACAAGACTTTGATTCGGCATCTAGAAATAAGCTTAAAGATAGCCTCTTGGAAGCTTTAGAAAAGGCTCATAATTTTGAATTGCCTCAAAGCATGGTTGATCAGGAGTTTGATCAAATGTGGCGTCAGCTTGAACAACAGCTTGAGAGTCAAAAGAAAGAGTTAAAGGATCTTGAAATAAGCGAGAAAGAGATTAGAAAAAATTATAAAGAAATATCTGAAAAAAGAGTGTGTACTGGACTATTGATTGCAGAAATTGGCCAAGTGAATAATATTCAACTAGAAGACAATGATATTAATAAGGCGCTTCAAATGGAAATGCAGAAATATCCAGGTCAGGAAAAAGAAATATTAGATTATTATCAAAAAAATCCTGATGCTATAAAACAGCTATCAGCTCCATTATTTGAGGATAAGGTAATAGATTTTGTTTTAGAAAAGGTAAAACTAAAGGATGTAAAGGTTTCTAGAGAGGATTTATTTGGAGCAGGACTAAGTGAAAATGTTAATTCAAAGCCTAAAACAAAGAAAAAAACCAAAGCTAAAACTAACACCACAAAAAAAACCTCAACTAAGGACAAAGTTACAAAAGATAAGAAAAAATAGATTAAAGCCAAAAATTAAATATTTTATCTATTTTAGAAATTTAAATTATATTACTAAGCTATTGATTAATAATAATTAATTTTTAGTAAATAAGATTTTTTAAAGTTTTAACTTTGCATATTAAGAGAATTATCCCATATATATTAATATTATTAAGGAATTTAATATGAAAGATAATATTGTACCTTCAGGAAATCTTATTCCTATGGTTGTTGAGCAATCAAATAGAGGTGAGAGAGCATATGATATTTACTCTCGACTCCTGAAAGAAAGAATTATTTTTGTCACCGGGCCTGTTGAAGATTATATGGCTAGCGTGATTATTGCTCAATTATTATTTCTTGAGGCTGAAAATCCAAAAAAAGAAGTATCTATGTACATTAATTCTCCAGGTGGAGTTGTTTCATCAGGCTTGGCTATTTATGATACAATGCAATATATAAAACCAGAGGTTTCAACTCTTTGTATTGGTCAAGCAGCCTCCATGGGAAGCTTACTTCTTGCTGCAGGAGCACCTAATAAAAGATTTTCATTGCCAAATTCAAGAATTATGGTTCATCAGCCCTCTGGAGGATTCCAAGGTCAGGCATCAGACATTGAAAGACATGCTCAAGAAATCCTATCTTTAAGATCAAGGTTAAATGACATCTACGTTAAGCATACTGGTCAAAGTTTAAAATCTATTGAAAAAGCATTGGATAGAGATACATTTATGACAGCAAGTGACTCAAAAGAATTTGGAATAATAGACAAAGTCGTTGATAGTAGAGATCTATCAGATGATAAAAGTGAAAAAAAATAAATTAAATTTTTAAGGTAAGGTAAATGAGTAAAATTAGTGATAGCGGTGATTCAAAAAATACACTTTTTTGTAGTTTTTGTGGAAAAAGTCAGCACGAAGTTAAAAAACTTATAGCTGGTCCAACTGTCTTTATATGTGATGAATGTGTTGAATTATGCATGGACATAATTAAAGAAGAAGCAAAAAATTATGATGATAAATCAGTGGATAGCGTTCCTTCACCGGAAGAAATCTATAATGTTTTAGATGATTATGTAATTGGTCAACTAAGAGCAAAAAAAGTTCTATCTGTAGCTGTTCATAATCATTATAAGAGATTAGAGAGTGATTCTAAAAAAGATGATGTAGAATTAGCTAAATCAAATATTCTACTTCTTGGTCCAACTGGATGCGGAAAAACCCTCTTAGCTCAGACTTTAGCTAGAATTCTTGATGTACCATTTACAATGGCTGATGCAACTACTTTGACTGAAGCTGGTTATGTAGGTGAAGATGTAGAGAATATAATTTTAAAACTCTTACAAGCAGCAGACTATAATGTTGAAAGAGCACAAAGAGGGATTGTTTATATCGACGAAGTTGATAAAATTACTAGAAAATCAGATAACCCCTCAATAACAAGGGATGTTTCAGGAGAAGGTGTACAGCAAGCATTATTAAAAATAATGGAAGGAACCGTTGCATCTGTTCCACCTCAAGGGGGACGAAAACATCCCCAGCAAGAGTTTTTACAGGTTGATACAACTAATATCTTATTTATTTGTGGTGGAGCTTTTGATGGAATTCAAAATATTATTTCAGAAAGAGGCTCAAACCGTTCTGTAGGATTTGGAGCTGAAGTAAAAGAGAAAGATGACAGAAGAACTGGTGAAATTTTAAAAGACCTTCAACCAAAAGATCTTCTTAGATTTGGTTTAATTCCTGAATTTATTGGTAGACTACCAGTTTGCGCTTCCTTAGAAGATTTGGACGAGGATTCTTTAATTAGAATTTTAACTGAACCAAAAAATGCAGTTGTTAAGCAATATAAAAAATTATTTGATATGGAAGATGTTAATTTAAAATTTTCGGACGACGCTCTTTTGGCAATTGCTAAAAAAACTATGTCTTACTCAACTGGAGCCAGAGGCCTTAGGTCTGTTATCGAAAATATCTTATTAGATACTATGTTTGAAATTCCAGGAACAACTGGTGTATCAGAAGTAATTATTTCGGGTGAAGTTGTTGAGGGGAAATCTCCTCCTTTATATATTTATGCTAAAGAAGACGAAAAAAAAGAGAAAAAAGCTCTTTAATTTAATTTTCTATCACCAACCTCTTGATACTTGGTAATTTAAGTCCATATAATAATATATAGATTCTTTTAGTTAAGGGTCTTCTCTATAATTATTATTTGAATGGATAAATCATGACTGAAGAAAAAAAAGTTCAAGAGTTTAAATTATTTAAAAAAGTACCCGTGCTTCCTTTAAGGAATATCGTTGTATATCCGCATATGGTTGTACCCCTTTTTGTTGGAAGAGATAAATCTATATCAGCTCTTGAAGAGGTTATGGACAAGGGACAGGAGCTTTTGTTTTTAGCTCAGAAAGATGCTGACACGAATGACCCCCAAAAAGAAGATCTCTATGAGGTTGGAACTATAGGAAAAGTTTTACAACTATTAAAATTACCTGATGGAACTGTTAAAGTTTTGGTCGAAGGAATAAAACGGGCAAAAGTTGAAGAATTAATTCCTCATGAAAATTTCCTTGAAGCAAAAATCGAGGTTATAAGTGAAGAAAAGATAGAAGATAAGACTATAATTGCAATTTCTCGACAAGTTGTTTCTAGATTTGAAGATTTTGTAAAGCTTAATACTAAGGTTGCTTCCGAGGTTGTCTCTTCATTAAAGGATATTAATGATCCATCTAAAATTGCTGACACTATTGCAAGCCAGATGACTGGAAACGTTAGCGAAAAGCAAAAACTACTAGAGATATTTAATCTTGAAGAGCGTCTGAATGATATTTTAAACCTTCTTGATGGTGAATTATCGGTTCTTCAGGTTGAAAAGAAAATAAAACGAAGAGTTAAAAATCAAATGGAAAAAACTCAAAAAGAATATTATTTGAATGAGCAAATGAAGGCTATACAAAAAGAATTAGATGATGATGAAGAGGGCATAGATGATATTGCCGAGATAGAAGAGAAGATTAAAAATACAAAACTATCTAAAGAGGCTCTTGAAAAGACCAAGAATGAACTTAAAAAACTTAAACAAATGAGTCCAATGTCTGCCGAAGCTACGGTTGTAAGAAATTACCTTGATTGGATACTTGATATTCCTTGGGGAAAAAAGAAAAAAGTTAAAAAAGATATTGGCATGGCCCAAAAGACCCTTGATAAAGATCATTACGGTCTCGATAAAGTGAAGGATAGAATTACTGAATATTTAGCTGTTCAAAATAGATCAAAAAAGATTAAAGGCCCTATTTTATGTCTTGTTGGACCTCCTGGAGTAGGTAAAACTTCTTTAGGAAAATCAATAGCAGCTGCTACTGGAAGAGAGTTCATCAGAATGTCCCTAGGTGGAGTACGCGATGAATCTGAGATAAGAGGTCATAGAAGGACTTATATAGGCTCAATGCCAGGAAGAATTGTTCAATCACTAAAAAAAGTAAAAACTACGAACCCACTTTTTTTACTAGATGAGATTGATAAGCTTGGATCTGATTTTAGGGGTGATCCAGCATCAGCTCTTTTAGAGGTTTTAGATCCTGAGCAAAATAATGCCTTTAATGATCACTACCTTGAGGTGGATTATGACCTATCACAAGTCATGTTTGTTACTACTGCAAATTCTTTAGATATACCTCAGGCTTTAGCAGATAGAATGGAGATAATTCGAATTGCTGGTTACACAGAAGATGAGAAGCTAGAAATTACAAAAAGACACCTTATTGAAAAGACAAAAGAGAGTAATGGTTTGTCTGAAAAAGAGTGGAGTGTTTCTGATGATGCTATTCAATCTGTAATTCGATATTATAGTCGAGAGGCAGGTGTTAGAGGGCTTGAAAGAGAGATTAATTCGCTGGCAAGAAAAGCTGTAAAAGATATAGCTTTAAACAAAAGTGATTCGGTCAATGTAACTTCTGAGAATATTTCTGACTATCTTGGCGTAAAAAAGTATAGATACGGAAAAACTGAAAATGACGATCTTGTAGGTGTAGTAACGGGCCTTGCTTATACCGAGGTAGGTGGCGACATATTAAATGTCGAGGCTGTAATGCTGCCAGGAAATGGTAAAATTAAAGCTACTGGAAAACTTGGAGATGTTATGAAGGAGTCAATTGATGCTGCATCATCTTTTGTTAGGTCTAGAGCGGTTAATTATGGTATTGAGCCTCCAATATTTCAAAGAAAAGATATTCATGTTCATGTTCCAGAAGGCGCAACTCCAAAAGATGGTCCTTCAGCAGGCGTAGCTATGGTGGTTGCTATTATCTCTGTAATGGCGGAAATCCCTATTAAAAATGATGTTGCCATGACTGGAGAAATGTCTCTGCGAGGAAGAGTTCTCCCTATCGGTGGATTAAAGGAGAAATTATTAGCAGCTACCAGAAGTGGTATAAAAACTGTTCTTGTTCCTAGTGAAAATAAAAGAGAATTATCTGAAGTTCCTGAAAATATCAAAGAGAAACTTGATATTAAATTGATCTCTAATATCGATGAAGCCTTAGATTACGCTTTAACAAAAAAACCTGTGGCGATTGAATGGGACGAAAAAGCATGGCTAGCTGAGCAAAAAAAGGGAAATATTGATACCTCGGTAACACCTTCGCAAACCACCCATTAAATTTTTTTTTAATTTAATTTTTGACCAATGAAGTTTTTAGGGCATACATTCTAAGTAATTAACAACTCAGGAGGATGATATGAATAAAAATGAACTTATTGACGCAATTGCAGGTGGATCTGGATTAAGCAAAGCTGATGCGGGTAGAGCTCTAGAAGCTTTCCTTGGATCGGTAACATCAACTCTTGCTTCTGGTGGCAGTGTAAAAATTACTGGCTTTGGAACTTTTTCAGTGAGTCATAGAGCGGCTACAACTGGAAGAAACCCAAGAACAGGTGAGGCTATTCAAATTGCTGCATCAAAAAATGCCAAATTTAAATCTGGTAAAGGTTTAAAAGACGCAGTTAATTAATATTAACATACTTTAGGTGGCAAATTTTTTGCCACCTAAAATTAATTCCACTATAGACCTAAAATTATATTTAAATTCCTTATTTTTATATGGATTTTTATGTACTTAATTCTATTTAGGTTATATAAACTTCCAAATTAATAGAAATATAATACAACCTTATTTAAAGGGCGGTTAGCTCAGTTGGTAGAGCATCTGGTTTACATCCAGAGGGTCGGGAGTTCGAGCCTCTCACCGCCCACCATTAAATAAAATAATATCATAGTTTTATTTTTAGTGACTTGATTTAAGAGGATTTGACCCTTAAAAAAAGTTATACACCATATTACGGGGGTGTAGCTCAGTTGGTTAGAGCGCTGGCCTGTCACGCCAGAGGTCGCGGGTTCGAGTCCCGTCACTCCCGCCATTTTTAAAAAAGTTTCATTTATAAATTATTTAAGGGGCTATCTTTTGGGTCTAATAAAGTTAGTCTTTCTAATAAATTTGCAGGTTCTGAGATACCTACTATATAAACCATTCTCTCTTCCACTTTTCCTTCAGCATGAATTGCACCCGAGGGGATATAAAGTTTATCGCCCGGACCAAGTGGTATCTTTACATTTTTTTCATTAATTACATAACTTTTGCCTTCCATAACATATCCGCAATTATCAAGATCATGCCAGTGTGGAGGAAGTTCATCCATTCTTTCTGAAACATAAACTGTAGGCCAAAGATTAAGTTTTTTGATATCATCCAGAACCTCCTCCTTAGTGGAGAAGAAATTATGAATTACTTGCATTGGCCCAGGTCGAAAAGTCATTACAATTAAAGCTACCTAGTTTTTTTATTTTTTGCAACAAATTGGTAATTTTTATCAATTATGTTATTGTTTTATATATAAAATAATAAAAAATAATTTAAGAAGTCTAAGATGTATCTTTATTAATGTATAAAAGGAATTTTAATGTTGGAATTTCAAAAACAACACTGTAATCTGACCCTTCAAGAAGGCTTGAATATTTATTATGATGCCTTTGATGATAAGGAATCAATTTTAAAAGGGGATGCACTTACAGATTTTATATTTGGACATGATTGTACCCACGTTATTTTTGGACTTGGTTTATCTATAAGAGAAGAAGCAATTTTAGATACTTATACTATCTTTGGATGTAAAGATTCTATAAAATTATTAATAAAAGCATCGGGGCAAATATTTAAATCCAAGGAACTTTTAAACCTTTATAAAAAGCTTATTTCTGAACATGGCTTTAAAGGTTTAATTAAGATAGTAATTTCAGCAAGAAAATCTAAAAGTATAGCCAAAAAGAATACCAAAAAGATGAAAAAGAAATGGATTTACTTTAACGGTAAGCATTATCTTTCTCAAAAAATATGCGATATTAGAAATGAGTTTGGTATTTCAGTGCTAAGTAAAGAAGAAATCAGTTTATAAATTTTTACTATTAAAAAAATCTAGAAATTTAAACTTTTTATTACTTAAATGAGAATTGTACCAAATAATAAAAGTAATATTTATTGGTGTAAAATATAAAAGATTAGAAATATTTAAGTTTATTAACGAAACAATTGAAAGGTATAGGGAGATAACACCTAATAAGCAAGCTGATAGTTTAATAACTTCAAAGAAGAGTTTTTTATACATAACTTTTATGGTCGGATTATACTAAAATGGGTTGTACTGCAATAAATACAGAAGCAAATAAAAGCATCATCATTATATTTTTCATTACTGACATTTTTCTCTCCATTACATTTTAATAATAAATTTACTCATGCGTATATAATCAAATTTCGTGCCAATTTTGTTTTATTAAATTTTTTTTACTGTAATCTTCAAATTATTTAATTTTTTGGAGAACTTATGGGTAAACTTGAAGGTAAAGTTGCAATAATAACTGGTGGTGCTGGCGAAATAGGCGTGGCTGTTGCTAAAACTTTTTTAAATGAAGGTGCAAATGTACTAATTTTTGATTTAAGAGAGGCTGATTTAATTAATATATGTGAAGAAATTAAATCAAAACAGCTTAGTTACTTTGCTGGTGATGTAACAAATTATAAGGATAATATAAGAGCAGTAGAAATCGCAAAAGAAAAATATGGTGGTTTAGATATTTTTATAGCTAATGCAGGTATAGAGGGTGAAGTTAAAAATATTGAAGAGTATGATATAGAAAAGTTCGATCAAGTTGTTGCGGTAAATATAAAAGGACCTTTTCTGGGATTAAAAGCCGCCATTCCTGCGATGTATTTAAGAAAAGGAGGGAGCTTTATTATTACATCCAGTGTTGCAGGTCTTACCGGATCTCCTGGTGTGGCTCCATATGGAACTAGTAAGCACGCAGCTATTGGATTGATGAGATCAGCAGCAAAAGAATGTGCTGAAAAAAATATAAGAGTAAATACTGTAAATCCATCACCTGTAGAAACTAGAATGATGAGAAGTCTTGAGGAAGGTTTGATGCCTGGACAGGCTATTGAGGCTAAAAAAATGTTTGAAGCAAATATCCCACTTGGAAGATATGCTTCTTCATCAGATGTAGCAAAATTAATGTTATTTTTAGCTAGTGAAGATAGCAGTTTTATTACCGGATCAGTTTATACCGTAGATGGCGGAAGTACCGCCTAATATTATTTTAAATAATTTATATAAAGCAATTTTATCTTTTGAAAAAAATAGTTTACTGTTTTTTAAAATTATGAGGTTTATTAATGGAAAGTTTTGATAACTTAAATAAGGTACTAGAAAAACAAAAAAAAGCACATTTAAGAGATGGGGCTTTATCAGTTGAGACTCGAAAGGAATGGATTGATAGGTGTATAGCTTTATTAATAAAATATCAAAATGAGATAGTAGAGGCAATTTCTAAGGACTTTGGTCACAGAAGTACCGAAAGCTCTTTATTAGCTGATGTTGCTGGATCAATTGGGTCTTTAAAAAGTGCTAAAGAAAATATTAAAAAATGGGTTAAACCAGAAAAAAGAAAAGTTACACCTGCTATTCTAGGTCTTCTAGGTGCTAAGCTAAGAGTGGAATACCAGCCTCTAGGTACTGTTGGTGTGATAAGTCCCTGGAATTTCCCTGTAACTCTTACATTTGGACCTTTAGGAAGTATTTTTGCTGCTGGAAATCGGGCTATGATCAAGCCATCAGAATTTACTCCAGAAACATCAAAATTAATGAAAGTAATGTTTGAAGAGGCTTTCAAAGAAGAAGAGGTTGCAGTTTTTACCGGTGGCCCTGATTTAGGAGAGGCTTTTTCATCGCTACCTTTTGATCATCTTTTATTTACAGGTGCTACATCGATAGCAAAACATGTTATGAGGGCTGCTTCTGAAAATTTAGTGCCTGTTACCTTAGAGCTTGGGGGTAAATCACCTGTTATAATTTCAAAAAATACTAATTTTGATATGTCTGTAAAAAGAGTTATGGCTGGCAAAACAATGAATGCTGGACAAATTTGTCTTGCACCTGATTATGTTTTTATTCCTAAGGATAAGAAAGAAGAATTTATATCACAGTCTAAAAAAACTGTTACAGAAATGTACCCTTCATTAAAAGATAATCCTGATTATACATCTGTAATAAACCAAAGACATTATGATCGACTTCAGGGATATGTTGATGAGGCAAAAGAAAAAGGCTTTGAAGTTATAGAGATTAATCCTTCAAATGAAGATTTTAGTCAACAAGCTCATCACAAAATTCCTCCCACATTGATTGTTGATCCAGATGATAATCTTTCAGTAATGAAAGAAGAAATTTTTGGTCCAATTCTCTCTGTAAAAACTTATGAAGATATTGAAGATACAGTTGATTATATTAATTCAAACGATAGACCTTTGGGCCTTTATTATTTTGGTGATGACAAAAAAGAAATGCAGAATGTATTAGAAAATACAACATCAGGTGGAGTTACTATAAATGATGTTGTTTTTCATGTTGGTCAAGATAATGCACCTTTTGGAGGAGTCGGACCGTCTGGAACAGGATCATATCATGGTATAGAGGGCTTTAAGAACTTTTCTCACACTAAAACTATTTATACTCAATCAAGTTTCGATGGTTTGTTTGGTCTTTTTAGGCCGCCATTTGGAGCAAAAGCAAAAAATGCAATAAAAGGTCAAATTAAAGCTTAGTAGCTTGAAAAAATATGCCTACAATTAATCGAAACGGAATTAATATTTATTTTGAGACTTATGGTAATGGTCCACCAATTTTTTTGACGCACGGCTTTTCTGATAATTTAGGCATTTGGAAAGATCAGATTGAGACACTTTCTAAAAAAAATACATTAATCTTATGGGATTTAAGAGGGCATGGTAAAACCGATAGTCCTGATGACATAATTCATTACAGTGAAGAAGAAACTTTATTGGATATGTTAAAAATTCTTGATCACCTAAATATAAATAAGGCTATAATGGGAGGCTTTTCATTAGGTGGTTATATGTCTCTAGCTTTTTATAGGCAATTTCCGGATAGAGTATCCTCACTTTTAATTATTGATACTGGTCCAGGATTTAAAAATGATGAAGCAAGAGAGGGCTGGAATAAATATGCCATTAAAAGTGCTGAAAAATATGAAAACAGAAATCTTCGAGGTATTGGAAATGCTGCAAGAGGAATGTTAACCCAAAAAGATGATAGAATCATTAAGTCTTTACCTGGTATTTCAGTACCAACTTTAATAATTGTTGGTGAAAATGATAAACCATTTTTATCTGCAGCAGATTATATGAGTAATAAAATAAAAAACTCAAAAAAGAATATTATTCCTGATGCTGGTCATGCGGTTAATATTGAACAGCCAGAACTCTTTAATAGTGCGGTTTTAGAGTTTCTTAAAAAATAAATTCATTATTATAATTTTTCAAAATAAAAGCTCTTATTTTTTGTTTAAAATATTGTTTTTTTTTAACTAAGAATTTCTTTCGAATTTGTTTGCAATCCGTCGTTTAAAGGATATATTGCACTCAAGTTTGTAGGGGGATAAAGGAGCAAGTTGGATGCCATCTATACTACAAGATTACTTACCTATAATAATCTTTATGAGTCTATGCATGTTCATTACCTTGCTGCTTATAATTCCACCCTTATTGATTGCCCCAAAAAACCCAGATCCTGAAAAATTATCTCCTTATGAATGTGGCTTTGAGCCGTTTGACGATGCGAGATCAAAATTTGATATTAGATTTTATCTAGTTGCAATTTTATTTATTATTTTTGACCTAGAGGTAGCTTTCTTATTTCCATGGGCAATAGTATTTGGAGATATTGGTCTCTTTGGTTTTTTCTCCATGATGTTTTTTTTAACAATACTCACTATTGGTTTCATTTATGAATGGAAAAAAGGAGCTCTTGAATGGGATTAATACTAGAGCATGATAAAAATGATTTTTCTTCTCAGATGTCTGATAAGGGATTTTTTGTAACATCATCCGAGTCATTAATAAATTGGGCAAGAACTGGATCTTTGCACTGGATGACTTTTGGATTGGCATGTTGCGCTATTGAAATGTTTCAAGCTAATGGTCCTCGTTATGACTTAGAGAGGTTTGGTACGGCCCCAAGAGGTTCTCCAAGACAATCTGATGTCATGATAGTTGCGGGTACATTAACTAATAAAATGGCGGGACCTCTTAGGAAGGTTTATGACCAAATGCCTGAACCTAGATATGTTATCTCAATGGGCTCTTGCGCTAATGGAGGGGGATATTATCATTATTCATATTCTGTAGTTAGAGGATGCGATAGAATTGTACCAGTTGATATTTATGTTCCTGGTTGTCCACCTACAGCCGAAGCCCTTATGTATGGAATTCTTCAATTACAAAAAAAAATTAGACGAACAGGGACTGTCGAAAGGTAGTTATTGAGATGTTTAGAAGAAAAAATTATTTTGAATTGCTTGATGACATAAAGGCGCATCCTATTATGAATGGTTACGTTATTAGTCACGAAGTTTCAGCTGAAGACCTCTCAATTTATATATCTAATAAAGATATTTATGATGCATTGAAAATTCTGAGGGATGATGAAAATTTTCTTTTTTCGCAATTAACTGATTTATGTGGAGTAGATTGGCCAGAGAATGATATTAGATTTGAAGTTGTTTACAATCTTTTATCTATGTCAAATAATTCTAGAATAAGAGTTAAGTCGCTAACAGACGAAAAAGATAATATCAAAAGTGTATGTAAAATTTTTCCATGTGCTGAGTGGTACGAACGAGAGGCGTTTGATTTATTTGGAATCAATTTCATAGGAAATAAAGACTTACGAAGACTGCTTACTGATTATGGCTTTGAGGGTCATCCATTAAGAAAAGATTTTCCTTTAACTGGGTATGTGGAAGTTAGGTATGATGAAGATAAAAAAAGAATTATCTACGAACCAGTAGAATTAAAGCAAGAATTTAGAAGCTTTGATTTTGAAAGTCCTTGGGAGGGCGTTAAGTATCCTGATGAAAATTTAGATGGTGAGAATCTAGATGACAAATAAAAATACTGATAAATTTAGAGTTAATTTTGGTCCTCAGCATCCTGCCGCTCATGGCGTTCTTAGGCTAATTTTGGACTTGGATGGAGAAGTTGTTGAGAGGGTTGAGCCTCATATTGGTTTGTTGCATAGAGGAACTGAAAAATTAATTGAAAATAAAACTTACTTACAAGCCTTACCTTATTTTGATCGTTTAGATTATGTTGCTCCAATGAATCAAGAGCATGCATTTACTTTGGCTGTCGAGAGTTTGCTAAAAGTAAGTGTCCCAAAGAGAGCTCAATATATTAGAGTTCTTTATTCTGAAATAGGAAGAATTCTCAATCATATGATTAATGTTCCAGCTCAAGCCCTGGATGTTGGCGCGCTTACTCCTACGCTTTGGGGTTGGGAAGAACGTGAAAAGCTAATGGTTTTTTATGAAAGGGCTTGTGGATCTCGACTTCATGCTGCTTATTTTAGAACTGGTGGAGTTCATCAGGATCTAGAAGACAGCTTAATTGATGATATTCATGACTTTTGTGATCCTTTCCTTAAAGTTCTCAATGACCTAGAGGGGCTTTTAACTGATAACAGAATCTTTAAACAAAGAAATGTTGATGTTGGTATTGTAACTAAGCAAGATGTTTTGGATTGGGGTTTAACCGGTGTTATGGCTAGAGGTTCTGGTTATCATTGGGATTTAAGAAAAACTCAACCATATGAAGTTTATGAAGAATTAGACTTTCAGATACCTGTAGGAAAAAATGGTGATAATTACGATAGGTATTTGATTAGAGTAGAAGAGTGTCGACAGTCAATTTCAATTATAAAGCAGGTCATTAATAAAATGACTCCAGGTGCAATAATTTCTGATGATAAGAAAGTCTCTCCTCCAAAAAGAGCCGAAATGAAATCTTCAATGGAAGCACTTATTCATCATTTTAAACTTTATACTGAGGGCTATGATGTTGGCCCGGGAGACGTATATAGGGCCATTGAGGCACCAAAAGGTGAGTTTGGTGTTTATTTAATCTCTGATGGTACTAATAAACCTTACAGATGTAAAATTAGGGCCCCAGGATTTGCTCACCTTCAATCAATAGATTATTTAGGAAAAGGTCACTTGCTTCCTGACTTATCTGCAATTTTAGGCTCCCTTGATCTTGTATTTGGTGAGGTTGATAGATGACTGTAAAAAGACTTGATGTTAATCAGCCGGAATCATTTTCATTTAGCAAAGAAGATATAGCTTTGATTAATAATACGATACAAAATTATCCTGAGAGCAGAAAGCAGTCTGCTGTAGTCCCTAGCCTATATATTGCTCAAAAAAGAGCAGGTGGTTGGTTGCCTGAACAAGCGATTTTAAAAGTAGCAGAAATGCTAGATATGCCGAAAATGAGGGTATTAGAGATAGCAAGCTTTTATTCTATGTTTAATTTAAAACCTACTGGGGATCATTTTATTCAAGTTTGTGGAACTACCCCTTGTTGGTTAAGAGGTTCGGACAAAATTAAAAAAGCATGCCAAGATTTAGTAGGTAATGAAGGTGAGGTTTCAAAAGATAATATTAGTTGGCTGGAAGTAGAGTGTCTTGGGGCATGTGTAAATGCACCTGCTGTTCAAATCAATGAAGATTACTATGAAGATCTAAACTATGAAAATATGAGCTTATTAATAAATAATATTAAAAAGAAAAAAGATATTAAAGTTGGATCTCAGACGGGAAGAGTTTCATCTGAACCTATAAAAATGGAAGAAAGCGATGCTTAAGGAAAAAGATAAAATTTTTAATAATTTATATGGATTTGAACCTTCCTCACTAGAAAGCGCTAAGAAAAGAGGTGATTGGTCCAATACTAAAGAAATTATTGAAAAAGGAAGAAATGGTATTATCGATGAGCTGACTAGGTCAGGGCTAAGGGGTAGAGGTGGAGCAGGCTTTCCTACTGCCACAAAGTGGTCTTTTATGCCTAAAGAACCAACTGGAAAAACCCACTATCTTGTTGTTAATGCTGATGAATCAGAGCCTGGTACTTGTAAAGATCGCGATATTATGAGACATGAGCCTCATAAATTAATCGAGGGTTGCCTAATAGCCTGTGCAGCAATGGGCGCTCAAGTTTGTTATATTTATATAAGAGGTGAATTTTACAATGAAAGAATGATTGTAGAATCTGCTTTAAAAGAAGCTTATGATGATGGTCTTGTTGGAAAAAATGCTTGTAAGTCAGGTCTAGATATCGAAATTTTTATTCATCATGGTGCAGGAGCATATATTTGTGGAGAAGAAACAGCGCTTCTGGAGAGTCTTGAAGGGAAAAAAGGTATGCCAAGGTTGAAACCACCTTTTCCTGCAACTTCTGGTCTTTATGGGTGTCCCACTACAGTAAATAATGTGGAAAGTATAGCAGTAGTTCCTACCATTCTGAGGAGAGGACCTGATTGGTTTTCATCTCTTGGCCGAGAAAGAAATTCTGGTACAAAAATATTTTGTATTTCTGGCCATGTAAATAATCCTTGTAATGTTGAGGAGGAGATGGGTATCCCATTAAAAGATCTAATTGAGAAACATGCTGGTGGAGTTATAGGTGGTTGGGATAATCTTCTTGCAGTTATCCCTGGTGGATCTTCAGTTCCAATGATTCCTAAGTCAATTTGCGATGACGTTTTAATGGATTTTGACTCTCTTCAGTCAGTAAACTCCGGCTTAGGAACAGCAGCTGTAATTGTTATGAATAAATCAACTGATTTAATAAAGGCAATTTCAAGAATTTCATACTTTTATAAACATGAAAGTTGCGGCCAGTGCACCCCATGCAGAGAAGGAACTACGTGGCTTTGGGAAATGATGGAAAAAATGGCAAATGGTCAAGCACGTATTGACGAAATTGATACTCTTCTTAATTTAACAAAAAGAATTGAAGGCCATTGCATTTGTGCGCTAGGTGATGCAGCTGCTTGGCCAGTTCAAGGATTGATAAGGCATTTTCGTGATTATATGGAAGATAGATTAAATCAAACTAAAAAAGATATGGCGGCAGGAATTTAATGACTAAAATCACAATAGACGGTGAAAATTTTGAAGTTGAGGATGGGATGTCTGTCATACAAGCTTGTGAAGAATCTGGGGTAGAGATTCCAAGATTTTGTTATCATGAAAGACTTTCTGTGGCTGGTAATTGTAGAATGTGTTTAGTAGATATTGAGGACTCTAGAGGTATGAGTCCAAAACCAGTTGCATCATGCGCTATTCCTGTAAGTGAAGGTTTAATTATTCATACAAAAACTGAAAGAGTTAAAAATGCTCGCGAAGGAATAATGGAGTTTCTTCTTATAAACCACCCTTTAGACTGCCCTATCTGTGATCAAGGGGGTGAATGTGACTTGCAAGATCAATCTCTTGCTTATGGTCATGGAATAAGTCGTTATGAGCAGGACAAAAGATCTGTTGAAAATAAAGATATGGGTCCTTTTATTAAAACTGAAATGACAAGGTGTATTCACTGCACAAGATGTGTTCGTTTCTCCTCCGAGATTACTGGAGTTGATGAAATTGGAGCTATTGGAAGAGGAAGGGATATGGAAATAACTACATACCTTAATAAAGCAGTAACCTCTGAGTTATCTGGTAATGTAATTGATTTGTGTCCAGTAGGAGCCTTAACATCTAAACCTTATGCTTTTTCTGCAAGACCTTGGGAGTTAAAACAAACTGAATCAATAGACGTAATGGATGCTGTAGGCTCAAACATCAGAATAGATACAAAAGGTAACAAAGTAATGAGGGTATTGCCTCGTATAAATGAAGACGTTAACGAGGAGTGGATTTCAGATAAAACAAGATTTTTCTGGGATGGCCTTGGACTTCAAAGAATTGATAAACCATATTTAAAGGAAAATGGAAAATTCAAAGAGATTGGCTGGGAAAAGGCCATAAGTGTAGTTTGTGAAAAGCTTAAAGCATCTAAGCCAGAGGAAGTAGCTTCTATTTCAGGAGACCTCTCTTCTATAGAGTCTATATACTCACTTAAAAAATTAATGGACTTATTAGGTTGCCAAAATACTGAATGTAGACAAGATGGATCCAGAATTTCTGGTAATAGAGAGAGATGGCTCTTTAATTCTAAATTCTCTGGGATTGATGAATCTGATGGTTGTCTTTTAATAGGAACAAACCCAAGACTAGAAGCGGCATTAATTAATTCTAGAATTTTACGTAAATCTAAAGAGAGTAATTATTCGATTGGTCTTCTTGGAAAAGAATATGAACTTAATTACGAGTATGATTTTATAGGAGATGATCCTGGAATAATTGAAGAGCTTATTGATGGAACCCATCCTTTTTGTTCAAAATTAAATTTAATGAAAAAGCCAATGATGATAATTGGCCAAGGAGCTTTAATAGGTGAATCAGGTCAGGATTTTTTAAATTTAACTATTGAATTGGCAAATAAGTATAATTTTTTATCTTCAAATTGGAATGGTTTTAATGTTTTGCATAATGCAGCTGCTAGGCCAGGTGCTATGGAAATTGGCTTCTTGCCTGGACCAGAAGGCAAAAATTTAAATCAAATTATTGAAGGTTGTAACAATGGAAGCATCTCGACTTTATTTTTACTGGGCGCTGATGAAGTCTTTTTAAGTCAAGATTCTGATTGTTTTGTTATCTATCAGGGTCATCATGGCGATAACGGAGCTCATCAAGCAGATTTGATTCTACCATCACCATCGTTTAATGAGCAAAATGGACTTTATATTAATACAGAAGGAAGAGTGCAAGAGTCTGTAAGGGCAACATTCCCAGTTGGTAGCGCTAAAGAAGATTGGGAAATAATTTCAATTATTGCAAAAAAAATGGGTTTTGATTTTCAACTAAGTAATTTTGAAGAATTGAGAGATGAAATTTTTAATATATTCCCAGATCTTTTAGAAATGGATAATTGCATAACTGGAGATAATCCAAAAGTACTTAAGGGTAGTAAAATAAAAAAACATAAATTTTATAATGCTATAGAGAATTTTTGGTTAACAAATTCAATTACTCGATCCTCAAAAATATTATGTGACAGAAATAATTTTTCATCTAATGGGGTGGTAGATATTTAAAATGTCATTATTTTTTATGAGCTATATCTTTCCTTTGTTAATTATATTTTTACAATCAGCTTTAGTAATGATTGCTGTTCTTTTGATGGCTTATTTTGGTATTTATGCTGATAGAAAAATTTGGGCTGCAGTTCAGTTAAGAAAAGGACCAAATGTTGTTGGTCCATTTGGCTTATTTCAATCTGCTGCTGATCTTCTAAAGCTTCTTTTTAAAGAAATAATTATACCCGAGAAAGCAAATAAGATGATTTTTATACTAGGACCTATAGTAACTTGTTTTGTTGCTTTATCATCTTGGGCAGTTATACCTTTTGCAGAAGGTTGGGTTGTCGCAGACATTAATGTTGGTATTTTATATATTTTTGCAGTTTCATCTTTGGGTGTGTATGGAATAATCATGGGGGGATGGGCTTCTAATTCTAAATATCCGTTCATGGGAGCTATGAGGTCAGCTGCTCAAATGGTGTCTTATGAGGTCTCGATTGGTTTTGTAATAATTACAGTCCTTTTGTGCGTTGGATCATTAAATTTATCTGATATAGTTAATGCTCAAAAGAGCGTTTGGTTTATCTTTCCCTTATTTCCAATGTTTGTTGTTTTTTTTATCTCTGCGTTAGCTGAAACAAATAGACCTCCTTTTGATTTGCCCGAAGCTGAAGCTGAATTAGTAGCTGGATATCAAACAGAGTACTCTTCCTCGTTATTTATGTTGTATTTCCTTGGGGAGTTGGCGGCTACTTTTTTGATGTGTGCCATGATAACTATTTTATTTCTTGGGGGCTGGCTTCCTCCTTTTAGTATTTTTCCTTTAACAGCCATTCCTGGTGTTGTTTGGTTCTTATTAAAAATGGCTTTTATTTTTTATCTTTTCTCAATGGTTAAGGCTTTGGTTCCTAGATATAGATATGACCAACTGATGAGATTAGGCTGGAAAGTTTTTCTTCCTATTTCTTTAGCTTGTGTAGTTTTAACTTCAAGTTTCTTGTTATTTTTTAATATTGCTCCATAGGTGTTGTAATGAAATGGTTAAATAATATTTTTAAGACTTATATTCAGTGGGATTTCCTAACTGCATTTTTTGTTGGAATGAAATATTTTCTTTTTAAGAAAAGAGCTACTATTAATTATCCTCATGAAAAAGGTAGATTGTCGCCAAGGTTTAGAGGAGAACATGCTCTTAGAAGATACCCAAATGGAGAAGAAAGATGTATCGCTTGTAAATTATGTGAAGCAGTTTGTCCTGCTCAAGCAATAACAATTGATGCAGGTCCTCGCGACAAGGACGGTGTAAGAAAAACCCTTCGTTATGATATTGATATGGTGAAATGTATTTATTGTGGTTTATGTCAAGAGGCATGTCCTGTTGACGCAATAGTTGAAGGCCCAAACTTTGAGTTTGCTACAGAAACTCGTGAAGAGCTTCTCTATAGTAAAGAGAAATTAATGGATAATGGAGATAGGTGGGAAGTATCATTAGTTAATAATATAGAAAGGGATGCACCTTTTAGATAGGTAAAGTTTTAATATGTTTCCAGCATTACTTTTTTATACTTTTTCCTTTACTATTATTGCATCAGCTTTGATGGTAATTTTTTCTAAACAGCCCATTAATTCAGTTCTCTTTCTTATTTTTTCTTTTATCAATGCATCAGGTTTATTTCTCTTAGCTGGAGCTGAGTTTTTGGCTCTAATTATTGTAATTGTTTATGTTGGAGCTGTAGCAGTTTTATTTTTATTTGTAATAATGATGCTTGATTTTAATCCTCAGACCATAAAAGAAGAAACTAAAAAATATCTACCTGTTGGTTTATTGGTTGGAAGTGTTCTTTTTTTAGAAATAATTCTTATGATGTACTCACCTGAAATTTTCTCTAAAGAATTCAAAATAATTGGTAGAATAGTTGAAACAGACCTTACTAATACTGAGATATTAGGAAGCTTAATATATACTGAATACTTTCTTCAGTTCCAAATGGCAGGTTTTATCTTACTTGTAGCGATGATAGGTGCAATTGTATTGACTTTAAGACATAGGGATTATGTAAGAAGACAAAATATTCATGATCAAGTTTCTAGAAATCCTAATACGAGTATTGAGCTTGTAGATATTAAATTAAAGACAAGGAAATAATGAAATGATAATTGAGCTTGGGCATTATCTTGTATTAGCATCTATGCTTTTCACTATTGGGGTAATAGGAGTTTTTCTTAATAGGAAAAATGTAATTATTATACTCATGTCTCTAGAATTAATCTTGCTAAGCATAAGTATAAACCTGGTTGCATTTTCATCTTTCTTAGACGACCCTTCTGGTCAAATTTTTTCACTCTTTATTTTGACTGTTGCCGCTGGTGAGGCGGCCATAGGTTTAGCAATTCTTGTTGTTTATTTTCGTAATGTTGGAAATATTGAAGTTGATCAAATTAATAAAATGAGAGGATAATGGCGTTAGTTTTTCTTGTATTTTTACCTTTATTTAGTGCGCTAGTTGTTGGTCTTTTTGGAAAAAGGTTAAATCTTCTTGTTAGCCATATTTTCTCATGTTTATTGATTATAATTCCATTTTTTATTTCAATATATTTTTTAAATTTATCTCTTTCCGGAAATTATAATTTAGTTGTTCCATTGTTTAACTGGATAAACTCAGGTGATTTATCATCAGAATGGTCGCTTAGGTTAGACATGTTAACTTCAGTTATGCTTGTTGTTGTTACATCAGTATCATCGTTAGTTCATATCTATTCAATTGGTTATATGAGTCATGATCCACATCAAACAAGATTCTTTTCTTATTTATCCTTTTTTACCTTTTCTATGCTTATTTTAGTAACTTCAAATAATTTTCTACAGTTATTTTTTGGCTGGGAAGGTGTTGGTTTAGCATCATATTTATTGATAGGGTTTTGGTACAAGAAAGACACTGCAAATTCTGCAGCAATGAAAGCTTTTATTGTTAATAGAGTGGGTGATTTTGGATTTTTGATTGGTATTGCAATTTTATTCTTATCTACAAGATCTTTAGACTTTGATACAATATTTTCTATGAAAGAGCAGCTACTTGAAAGTAGCGTTATGTTTTTTGGTTACGAATTTAATACTTTAAATACAGCTTGTTTCTTTCTTTTTATGGGGGCTATGGGTAAATCTGCCCAGCTTTTTCTTCATACATGGTTACCTGATGCAATGGAGGGACCAACACCTGTATCGGCTCTTATTCATGCTGCAACCATGGTTACTGCAGGTATTTTCTTAGTAGCAAGATGCTCACCATTATTTGAATTATCTCCTTCAGTTCTGTCATTTATTACGATTATAGGTGCAAGCACAGCTTTTTTTGCTGCTACAGTTGCCTTGGTCCAGAACGATATTAAAAGGATTGTAGCTTATTCAACATGCTCTCAATTAGGTTTTATGTTCGTAGCTCTAGGTTCTGGAGCTTATCAAATAGCAATTTTTCATCTATTTACGCATGCATTTTTTAAAGCGCTTTTATTTCTTGGATCGGGCTCAGTTATACACGCTGTATCAGATGAGCAAGATATTAGAAAAATGGGAGGATTATGGAGGCTAATACCCATAACATGGATAGTAATGCTCATTGGAACTCTAGGATTAACTGGGGCTCCATTAATGTCAGGTTATTATTCAAAAGATGGTATTATTGAGGCAGCATTTGTTTCAACTACTCAAGGTCATAACTTCGCTTTTTATCTATTAGTTTTTTCGGCACTTTTAACAAGCTTTTACTCTTGGCGTTTAATATTTTTAACTTTTCATGGTAAAAACAATATCTCAAAAGATATCTTTTCTAAAATTCACGAAAGCCCAAAAGTAATGCTTTTCCCTTTATTTGTTCTTACTTTTTTTACAATTTTTTCAGGCGCTTATTTTGTAGATTACTTTATGTCTTATGATTACCAATTTTTATGGAAAGACTCAATTTACCTATCACCAAGTAACCATGTAATAGAAGCAATTCACCATGTACCAAAGTGGGTAAAGTATTCGCCACTTTTTATGATGATTATTGGTCTTGCAGCTTCTTTTCTTTTTTATATATTGTTTCCAAGTATACCAAGATATTTAGCTAAAACTTTTGATCCAATTTATAAATTTTTATTAAATAAATGGTATTTTGATGAACTTTATGAATTTTTATTTGTCTCTAATATCAAAAAAATCGGTACTTTCTTTTCTAATATTGGAGATAAAAAAATTATTGATGGATTTGGGCCTGATGGAATTTCATCTCGTGTATTATATTTTGCAAAACAAATAGGAAAACTTCAGACTGGTTATATTTATCATTATGCTTTTGCAATGCTGTTTGGCCTTACTGTATTCATTTCTTATTTTTTTCTAAAAGGTTAATTTTATGCAAAGTTGGAATCTTTTATCAGTAATAACTTTTTTTCCTCTATTGGGCGTATTATTCATATTAATATCTCCACAGCAAGAAAGAGAAATTTTAGAAAGAAACTCTAAATCACTTGCTCTCTGGACTTCTATTATAACATTTTTAATTTCATTATTACTTTTGTACGGATTTGATTCTGACAATTCCTCTTATCAGTTCTATGAGAGAGTAGAGGTTGCAAATGGGCTAATGACCTATCAGATGGGAGTTGATGGAATATCCATACTATTTGTAATGCTTACTACTTTTTTAATGCCTTTTTGTATTTTGGCTAGCTGGGACTCTATAAAAGATAGAGTTCAGAGTTTTATGATAGCTTTTCTAGTTCTAGAGACCTTAATAATAGGAACATTCTGCTCTTTGGATATAATTCTGTTTTACCTATTTTTCGAGAGTGTTTTGATACCAATGTTTATAATAATAGGGATTTGGGGTGGAGAGAGAAAAGTTTATTCAGCATTTAAATTTTTTCTATATACGCTTCTCGGATCTGTCTTAATGCTTGCAGCTATGATTTATCTTTATGCAAGCACTGGTAGTACTGAATTAATTATAATATCTGAAAATATTAATTTAAAAGGTTCATCCCAATATTTTTTATGGCTAGCTTTCTTTTGCTCTTTTGCTGTCAAGCTACCAATGTGGCCTGTTCATACTTGGCTACCTGATGCTCATGTTGAAGCACCTACGTCTGGATCAGTAATATTGGCTGCTGTTTTATTAAAAATGGGTGGTTATGGTTTCTTAAGATTTTCTCTCCCACTTTTTCCTGAAGCAAGTCATTACTTTGCTCCTTTTATGTTTACCCTCAGTATTGTGGCAATTATTTATACATCCTTGGTGGCATATGTTCAGGAGGATATTAAAAAGTTAATAGCATATTCTTCTGTGGCTCATATGGGTTTTGTAACTTTAGGAATTTTTACCTTTAGTACACAAGGAATAGAGGGGTCTATATACCAAATGCTATCTCATGGACTAATATCTGCTGCCTTATTCTTTTGTGTGGGTATTATATACGATAGATTGCATACTAGAAAAATAAAAGACTATGGAGGATTAGTCTCAATAATGCCAAATTTTGCAGTTTTTTTTATGTTGTTTTCAATGGCTAATGTTGCCTTACCAGGTACTAGTGGTTTTGTGGGAGAATTCTTGACTGTAATAGCTGCATTTAACGTCTCAAAAATAGTAGCAATTTTTGCTGCCACAGGGGTAATTTTGTCTGCTGTTTATGGTTTATTTTTATATAAAAATGTAGTTTTTGGAAAAATAACAAATGAAACTATTGAGCTTTTAAATGATTTAACCATCAGAGAAAAAATAATTTTATTACCCTTGGCAATTTTAATAATTTTTTTCGGTATTTTCCCTTCACCAGTTTTAGGTTTAATTAGCGAGTCTTCTAATAATTTAGTAAATATACTTGACCTTCAGTTAATTAGTAATAATGCTTTAGGAGTAAAATGATGGATATAATTCTTAATGACTTATTATTAATTACACCTGAGATTTTACTTACTTTTTCAGCAATTACATTGTTGATGCTAGGATCATTTAGTAAAAAAAACTCTGCAAAGATCGTAATATATTTTTCAGTTTTAACTCTCTTTTTAGTGTCTTTCTTAGAAATTTTAATGCCTTGGGATGCTGAGGTAGTTTTTAATAAATCTTTACTTGAGAATAGTTTTTCAAGATTTGTAAAAAGTATAATATTTATGTCCTCGGCTTTCGTATTAATTTTGTCATCTAGGTGGCTTATAAAGTATGATGAAAAAGCATTTGAATACCCTATTTTAATACTTTTTTCTTCACTGGGTATGTCCTTAATGATTTCAGCAAATGATTTAATAACGCTTTATTTAGCAATAGAGCTTCAGAGCTTGCCTCTTTATGTAATGGCTGCCTTTAAAAGGGATAGTGTTGATTCAGGTGAGGCGGGTATAAAATATTTTGTACTAGGTGCGCTATCCTCATCTTTATTTTTATTTGGATCTTCTCTGATTTATGGCTTTACAGGCTCTATTGAATTTTCTGAGATATCTAAGAGTATAGATATTTTGAATATTAATTCAGGAATAGTTATTGGAATTGTTTTTATACTTTCAGGTCTCATATTTAAAATTTCTGCTGTACCTTTTCATATGTGGACTCCTGACGTTTATGAGGGTTCAGCAACACCTGTAACAGCTTTTTTTGCAACAGCCCCTAAAATGGCCGCAATGTGCATGTTAGTTAATATTTTATACGGACCTTTTTCAGGAGCTTTTGAGTCTTGGCAACAGATTATTATCTTAGTCTCTGTTGCTTCTATGGGATTAGGTTCATTTGTTGCAATTAGACAAACAAATATTAAAAGACTTCTTGCTTATAGCTCTATTGCTCATATGGGTTTTGCACTGATTGGATTAATTTCACCATTATCTCCACTGGGTGTTCAGGCGTTATTAATTTATATGCTAATCTATATTGTAACTAACTTAGGAGTTTTTGCATGTATTATAAGTTTGGAAACAAATGAAGGAGATACAATTTCTAATATTGATGAATTATCAGGTCTTTCAAAAAAATATCCTTTTATAGCATTTAGTTTTGCTATGCTAATGTTTTCTTTTGCTGGTATACCTCCATTAGCTGGTTTTTTTGGCAAATATTTGATATTTAGATCTGCTATAGAGAATGGGTTAATTGAACTAGCTGTTTTTGGTTTAGTAATAAGTGTTGTTGGGGCTTTTTATTATATTAGAATTATTAAAATTATGTACTTTGATGATTCAAACGTTGAATTAACAAAACTATCATCTAAGGGACTTAATATTACAAATTTAATATGTACTATTTTTATAGTCTTTTTTCTTTTTATATACACTATCTTTCCAATTTCTGAGTTAGCAGATTTAGCTGCATACTCTATCAATTAGATGATAGAACTTGATCCTTATACCAATGTCATTCATTACAAAGAAATTGATAGCACAAACAATGAAGCTAAAAAATTAATTAATAACCGAAAAGATCTCCCTTATTGGATAATTGCAGACAAACAAACTTCTGGAAGAGGAAGGAAGGATAGATTTTGGGACTCTCCAATTGGAAATTTTATGGGAACATATGTCTTAAGTATCAAGGGTGAAAAGAGAATTCTGCCACAACTTTCATTTGTTTCTGCTTTAGCTATACACAGTACTATAACCGAGTTTCGTCATGAGGATAGCTCTGAAGTAATGCTTAAATGGCCAAATGATATAATTATTAATAATAAAAAATGTGGAGGTATTCTAATTGAAAATATTTTTTCTAAAAATAATTTATTTCATACAATAGCAATTGGAATCGGAGTAAATCTTAAAAGTTCACCTTTACACTCTACTTTTCCTTCGGGTAACATTTTGCAAGAATTTAATACAAATATAGAAAGAGATGAGTTTCTTAACTCTATTAACAAAAATATCTTAAAATTTCTTTCACTTTGGGACGGAGGTAGTAATTACAAATATATTCTTAATACTTGGAAGTCTAAAGCATATCTTTTAAACAGCAAGGTAGCAGTAAGTTTACCTAATGGTGATAAAAAGGAAGGTATTTTTTCGACCATTGATGAAGAAGGGGGCCTTATCTTGCTCAACAGCAATGGTGCTAAAGAAATATTTTATGCAGCTGAAATTTTTGAAGGACTATAAATGAAAAATACATATTTTCTTCCGCTAGGTGGAACTGGTGAAATAGGAATGAATTTAAATCTCTATGGATATGGTGAAATAGATAATGCTGATTGGATAATGGTTGATTGTGGTGTTACTTTCTCTCAATCAGGCCTTCCTGGAATTGATTTACAGATGCCAGACCCAACATTTATTGCATCACAAAAAGATAATTTAAAGGGCGTCATTCTTACCCATGCTCATGAAGATCATATAGGCGCTATGCCTTTTATTTGGCCTTATTTTGATTGTCCAATATATACAACTCAATTTACTGCAACATTATTAATTGAAAAATTTAATGAATATAATATCGACTATGAAAATAAGTTAAAAATTCTTAGCGAAGGAGATATAATTAAAATATCTTCTTTTGAAATAAAAGCTATTGGGTTAACTCATTCAATTCCTGAGATGAATGCTCTTTTAATTAAAACTCCTTCAGCTAATATTTTTCATACAGGCGACTGGAAAATTGATAATGATCCTTTGGTAGGCGAAGGATTTAATAGTAAAGATCTTTTAAATTTTAATGATTTAAAAATTGATACTATGGTCTGCGACTCAACAAATGCAATAGTACCAGGACGATCAGGGTCAGAACTAGAGGTAAAAGAGTCTCTTGATAAAATTATCGAAGGAATTACTGGTAGAATTTTTATCAGTACATTTGCCTCAAATGTTGCAAGGCTTTATTCGATTGCTGAAAGTGCTGCAAAACATGATAGACATGTGGTTTTATCCGGTCGTGGTATGCATAGAATTGTAAATGCTGCAAAATCAGTTGGAATTTTGAAAGGTTTACCAGAATTTGTAGATGAAGAGGATGCTGGATATCTTCCAGCAGAAAAAACTCTTATTCTTTGTACTGGAAGCCAGGGTGAGTATAGAGCTGCTTTATCAAAAATCGCACGTGACCAACACCAGCATATAGTTGCAGAAAAGGGCGACACAGTTATTTTTTCATCAAAAATTATTCCAGGAAATGAATCTGGAATTTTAAATCTTCAAAATCTATTTGCTAAAAAAGGAGTGAATATTATTACAGGTAAAGATGAATTCGTTCATGTTTCAGGACATCCTTGCCAGGAAGAGTTATTGGAAATGTTTCGCCTAGTTAAACCAGCTTCAATAATCCCAGTGCATGGAGAATTTCGTCATTTGACTGCTAATGCTAACCTTGCCGAGGCTTATGGTATAAAAAAGTCATTAGTAATTGAAAATGGAACTATGGTTAAAGTTTCTAATAAAGATATAACTGTTGAAACTGATGTAGAAAATGGAAGGCTTTATAAGGATGGTAAAATCATTGTTTATGATTATGAGTCCCCATCTAACGAAAGAGTAAAGTTATCGCAATCAGGTCTAATTATAGTAAGTCTTGTTTTTATTAATAATAAAGTAAAAGGTAAACCAGTAATAAAAATATTTGGAATACCTGAGTTTGATAAAGATGGAATTAGGCTTGATGATTGGGTTATGCAGGCTTTAAATAATGTTCTAGATTCAAAAAATAAGGGAGGAAATCTAGAAAGTAAGATTAGAAATTCTATAGTTAGACAAATTAAAAGCATTTGGGGAAAAAAGCCAAAAGTAGAGATTTTATTTAATTAAATGGATTTAATTATTGAGGAGTAAATATGATAGGACCTTTAAACCACGTTGGTATAGCAGTACCTTCTATCGAAACTGCAGCTAAAATTTATAAAAATCTATATGGTGTTGTTAATATTACTGAACCGGGCGAGTTGCCAGCTCAAGGTGTACGTTTTTGCTTTGTTAATCTTCCAAATAGCCAAATTGAATTAATTGAGCCCTTGGGCGAAAATTCCCCTATCGATAATTTTTTAGTTAAAAATCCTAAGGGTGGTCAACATCATGTCTGTTTTGAGGTAGATGATGTTCATTTGGCAAAAAAGGAAATGGAAGAAAAGGGAGCAAAAGTTTTAAACGAACCAAGAATAGGGGCACATGGTACTTTAGTTATTTTTGTTCACCCGAAAGATTCTAGTGGTGTCCTAATAGAGCTTATGGAGCCTAATAGAGAATAGTAAAATCTCTTTATCTTATCTTATTAGATATAGTTGTTTGTGAGTGTTAAAAAGTTTATGATTAAAATTGTAAATTTAAAAGAATTATTTTGGAATTGATTAATGCTTTGGTCTAACTACTTTATACCCACTCAGAAAGAAAACCCTGCAGACGCTAAAATTCCTTCACATCAATTAATGGTTAGATCTGGAATGATTAAACAAGAAAGTGCAGGGATATATTCATGGCTTCCTTTAGGTATTAAAGCTCTTAAGAATATAGAAAATATCATTAGACAGGAGCAGGAAAGAGCTGGGGCTGTAGAGATTTTAATGCCAACCCTGCAATCATCTGATCTTTGGAGCGAATCGGGAAGATATGACGGTTACGGTGAAGAAATGCTAAGAGTGGTTGATAGGCATAATAGAACGTTAATTTATGGACCTACCAATGAAGAGCAGGTTACTGAAATATTTAGAAAATATGTTAAATCATATAAAAATTTACCTTTAAATCTCTTTCATATTCAATGGAAATTTAGAGATGAGATTCGGCCTAGATTTGGTGTTATGCGAGGAAGGGAATTCCTTATGAAGGATTCCTATTCCTTTGATGTAAATGAAGACGATGCAAAAATTTCATACTACAAAATGTTTATAGCTTATCTGAAAACTTTCCAAAGAATGGGGCTAAAAGCAATTCCCGTTTCAGCAGAAAGCGGTCCAATAGGTGGAAACTTAAGCCATGAGTTTTCTGTAATTGCTCCAACAGGTGAATCAGAGATCTTTTGTGATAGAAATATATTAGATTTAGATATCAATAAAAGGAAACTTACAACTGATCAAGAAATTTCAGAAGCCGTTGAAGATTATTTAAAATTTTATTCTGCAACGGATGAAAAGCATGATGTAAATAATTTTAATAAAACTGTTAAAGAAAGTAATCAGGTTACTGGAAGGGGAATTGAAGTCGGGCATATATTTTCTTTTGGAGATAAATATTCTAAACCTATGAAAGCGTCTATTGTTAATGCTGATGGAAAAAGTTCTGATGTTTATATGGGCTCTTATGGTATCGGTGTCTCAAGGTTGGTAGCTACTATAATAGAATGTTTCAATGATGAAAAAGGTATTATTTGGCCAATATCGGTTGCACCCTTTAAGGTAAATATTATTAATTTAAAAAATAGCGATGACGATTGCTATAAGAAATGTATAGAGCTGCATGATTTGTTAGAAAAGATAGGTATTGAGACTATCTTTGATGATAGAAATGAAAGCGCTGGTAAAAAGTTTTCAGATGGAGATTTAATAGGAATACCTTTTCAATTAATAATAGGACCAAGAGAGTTAAAAAATGGAAATATTGAATTAAAAAATAGAAAAACTAATGATAAAGAAATCCTTTCATTTGAGAAAGCTGTTGATAAAATTAAGTGTAAAATATTTGAGGAATAGTTTTGAGGTTTTTTTTTCTAGAGTGGTGGATTTCTAAACGTTATTTAAAGCCTAAGGGAAAAGAACGTTTTTTTTCAATTATAACATTGCTTTCTTTTTTTGGAATCTCTTCCGGAGTTACAATTTTAATTATAGTTATGTCTGTAATGAATGGACTTAGGTCTGAGTTATTTGATAAAATTATAGGATTAAATGGTCATACACTTATTTATTCAACATCAGATCAAGGTATAAAGAACTCTGATGAGATTTATAAAAAATTACAAGAAATTCCTGAGGTAGAAAATATTATACCAATACTTGAAGCGCAGGTTTTGGTAATGGGAGAAGACCAGTCTTCAGGTGCTCTTTTGAGAGGGGTATCGCCTAAAACTTTAAATTCACTAGAAATAATAACATCAAATATTTTGTCAGGTGATTTTGAAAATATTAAGCAAGGCGAAGCTGTGATTGGTTCAAGGTTAGCCTCTTCATTAGGTTTATATAATGGCGACAATATAACTCTATTATCTCCAAGGGGAATTAACTCGCCTTTTGGAACAATACCAAGATCCTTATCGTTTGATGTTAAGGGAATTTTTGAAATTGGAATGACTGACTATGATGGCAGTGTTGTATTTTTAAATATTGATGATGCTAGACAGATTTTAAATTTAGGAGAAGTTTACGGTGTTATAGAGGTCATGCTTTCTGATGCTGAAACATCCCTTTTAGTAAAAGATAAGATTGATTTAAAACTTGATGGTTATAATGTTTATTCAAGGGATTGGAGAGAAACAAATTCAAGTTTGGCAGAGGCTATGATGGTAGAGAAAAACGTCATGCTTCTTGTTCTTTCTCTTATTTTGATAATTGCTGGAATTAACATTGCATCTGGCCTAGTTATGCTGATCAAGGATAAGGGAAGGGAAATATCTATATTAAGAGCCATGGGGATGAGTAAATTTAGTGCATCAAGAATTTTTATTATTTCAGGACTTAAAATAGGTTTTTTTGCAACTTTCTGGGGTGTTTTAGCTGGTGTTTTAATTAGTCCATATGTTGAAGAAATAAGACTTATTTTTTCTTACATCTTTCAGGTAACCTTTTTTAATCCAGAATTCTATTTCTTATCTAAATTACCCTCAGAATTAAAATATTCAGACGTAGTTATGATTGGTTCAATATCCATGATAATGTCGTTTTTATCAACAATATATCCTTCTTATAGGGCGATTGCTCGAGACCCTGTTGAGGCTTTAAGAAATGAGTAATATTTTAGAGTTAAAAAAAATTTCACGAAGTTATCAATTGAATGATAAAAATTTGAGTATTTTTAAAGATATTAATTTTTCTATAAAAACAAAAGAAAGAGTTGCTTTGGTCGGGCCATCTGGCTGCGGTAAAACATCTTTTTTGCATATAGCAGGTCTTCTCGAGGCACCTTCATCAGGTGATGTTTATATTAATGGAAAAAAAATAAATTGGAATTCAGATAAAGATTTATCAAATTCTCGATTAAGGGATATCGGTTTCATTTTCCAATTTAATAATTTGTTGGATGACTTTAATGCAACAGAAAATATTGCTTTACCTTATATAATTGCGGGCCATAAGAAAAAAATTGCCATTGAAAAAGCTGAATTACTATTATCACAGGTTGGATTAGAGAACAGAATGAAAAGCTTTCCAAATCAACTATCCGGCGGTGAGCAACAAAGGGTAGCTATTGCAAGATCTTTGATAAATGAGCCATCAATTATTTTGGCTGATGAGCCTACTGGAAATCTTGATTTTAAGTCTAGTATGAATGTTATGGAGTTATTTAATAAGCTTATTGAAGAATATGGTTGCAGTATTATATTAGCAACACATGATTTAAATATAGCAGATCTTCAAGATAAGGTCATATCAATCGATGATATGAGATTTTAAATGCCACAATATTTAAACGAAAATATTAATACTTCTTTTAGTTTTATTCCCCTTCGAGTTACCACTCCATATTCATTGTTACAAGGCGCAATAACAATGGAAAAAATTTCTGCAAATTGTATTAAATATAATATGCCAGCTGTAGCAATGGTTGATAATAATAATTTATTTGGAGCACTTGAGTTTTGTGAGCATATGTCCGGTAATGGAATACAGCCAATAATTGGCTGTAATTTGGCTGTCGTTTATGGAAAATATAGAGGTTTTTTACCTTTACTTTGCTCCTCAAGAAAAGGATATAAAAACTTAATTAAATTATCTTCTGAGGTTTACATAAATGATCGTGGGGATGAAGAGGTTAATCTCGACAGAGTACTTGAGATGAACGAAGGTTTAATTTGCTTATCGGGTGGCGATGGTGGATTAATTAACAATCTTTTTATTGATAACCAAAAAAAAGAAGCAAATGATATTATTAAAAAGATCAAATCTAAATTTCAAGATAGATTTTATATTGAGTTACAAAGAACTGGCTTAAGTAATATTGAGTCTGATTTACTTGATAGTGCATATGGACTTGATATTCCTTTAGTGGCGACAAATCCTTCTTATTTCAATACTAAAGAAGAGTATATGGCTCATGATGCTTTACTTTGTATTAACCAATCTACAACTGTTGACGCATCTGAAAGATTTCGGTTAACACCTGAGTTTTATTTTAAGACTTCAGAGGAGATGTCTGATCTTTTTTCTGATATTCCAGAGGCTATAGAGAATACAGTTGAAATTGCAATGAGATGTTCTTACAAAGTTGCAACAGCAACTCCAAAGCTACCTAGGTTTAGTGGTTTAGACCTTAATGGAGAAGCTTTAGAGTTTAAAAAACAAGCTGAAATTGGATTAGAGAATAGATTAAAAACTAATCCAGTTAGAGATCCTGATATTTATCGCAAAAGACTAAAGTCTGAAATTGATATTATTACAAAAATGGAGTTTCCTGGATATTTCTTGATTGTTGCAGATTTTATAAAATGGTCTAAAAATAATAAAATCCCTGTTGGGCCTGGTAGGGGTTCTGGAGCTGGATCTTTGGTCGCTTGGGCTTTAACTATAACTGATTTAGACCCAATTAAATTTAATTTAATTTTCGAAAGATTCTTAAATCCAGAGAGAATTTCCTTACCAGATTTTGATATTGATTTTTGTCAAGAAAGACGTGATGAAGTTATTAATTATGTTCAAGAAAAGTATGGAAGAGATAAGGTTGCTCAAATTATTACATTTGGAACCCTTCAGTCTAGAGCTGTTTTAAGAGATGTTGGGCGTGTTCTTGGGTTACCATACGGACAAGTTGATAGAATTTGTAAACTTATACCAAATAATCCTGCAAATCCTACTACACTTGGAGAAGCTATAAAAGGTGATGCTAGAATAAGAGATGAAAGTGACCAAGATCCTGATATAGAAAAAATGCTTAGTATAGGTTTAAGTCTTGAAGGTCTCTATCGAAACGCCTCTACACATGCTGCTGGATTGGTAATCGGTGATAATAGTCTTCAGGATTTTGTTCCGCTTTATAGAGATCCAAGGTCCTCAATGCCTGTAACGCAGTTTAAAATGAAATGGGCTGAAGCTTCTGGGTTGGTAAAATTTGATTTTTTAGGACTAAAAACCTTAACAGTGATTGATAAAACAATTCAGCTAATAGAAGAAAAAACTAATAAAAAAGTTGATATCCTTCAAATTCCTCTAGATGATAAAAAAACATATAGCCTTCTTAGCACAGGTAATGCAATAGGAATTTTTCAGCTTGAAAGCTCAGGTATGCGGGATGTTCTTAGAAATTTGGAGCCTGATTGCTTCGAAGATATTATTGCTTTAGTTGCTTTGTATCGCCCAGGTCCTATGGAAAATATTCCAAAATATATAGCATGTAAAAAAGGTGAAGAAAATGCTGATTACATGCATCCACTTTTAGAAGATGTCCTAAAGGAAACTAATGGAGTTATTATTTACCAGGAGCAAGTGATGCAAATTGCACAAATATTGGCAAATTATAGTTTGGGTGAAGCAGATATCTTAAGAAGGGCAATGGGAAAAAAAATTAAATCTGAAATGGATGACCAAAAAGAGCGTTTTGTTAATGGAGCGTTAGGTAATGGTATCCAAAAAGATAAAGCTAATTATATATTTGATTTAGTTGCAAAATTTGCTGGTTATGGTTTTAATAAATCTCATGCTGCAGCTTATGCTCTTATTGCCTACCAAACCGCTTACCTTAAGGCTCATTATCCAGAATATTTTTTAACAGCTTCAATGACTATGGATATAGAAAATACCGATAAATTGAGCGTTTTTGCTAATGAATGTAAAAGAATGGGAATTAAGATTTTACCTCCAAGCATTAATCATTCTTTAATGCGATTTGACGTTCAGGGTGGAGCTGTCCGATATGGCTTAGGTGCAATTAAAAATGCTAGCCAGCCATCTATGATTAAAATAAATGATGAGGTTTCTAATGGAGGAGAATTTAAATCACTTCATGATTTTGCCCAGAGGTTAGATCACAATGTATTAACAAAGAAAAACCTTGAAAATTTATCTTATGCAGGTGCGTTTGATGAGATTGAACCCAATAGAAATGTAGTTTATTCATCTGTCGATATACTCTCAAATATATCTAGTTCTGCAGAAAAAGCTAAATCTGATGACCAAGAAAATTTTTTTGGCGAAGAGTTTAAAACTTTCAATCATATTTCTCTTCCATCTGTTCCAAATTGGACAAATGAAATAAAACTTCAGAAAGAATTCTCTTCTATTGGGTTTTACTTAACAGGACATCCTTTGGAGGATTATAAAGACTTAATTAAGAGACAAAAAATTGTCTCTTATTCTGATGCAATAATTGGAGATGATTATAAGTATAAAATCGCTGGAACAATATCGTATGTTATGGAGAGGCGATCTAAAGGAGGAAAAAGATTCGCTTTTGTTGGTTTAACTGACAGTGAAGGACCTTTTGAAATTACTATTTTTTCTAATTTACTTTCCAGAGTTAGAGATCAGATTATCCCGGGTATGTCTGTAGTTATTGATGTTGAGATACAAAGAGAAAAAAATAATAATAGACTTCTAACAAATTCAATTACTCCAATAAATGAATTTTCTTCACAGACCCTCTCTAACATGAAGATATACATTGATGATCCACGCTCAATTAAGACAATAAAAAATAGATTAAATAGAACGGGTAATTCAGAGGTCTCAATTTGCTTTCTTTCAGTAAAAAAAGAAGTTCATAAAGTAGAATTATCGCTTGGAGTTAAATTTCATATTGACCCATCTATTATAAGCTCAATTAAAGACATTGATGGGGTATCAAAAATAGAAGAAATTTAAATTTTTTGTTGCAGTTTTCCTTAATAATGCTTATATCGTTTCCATCACACACACGAACACATAGCTAACCGGTCCTTAATTGGATTTAGTTCGTGGAGGTTAAACCGGAAAAAGGAGGTATACATGGCGTTACCAGAATATTCAATGAACGATCTTTTAGAGGCTGGAGCTCATTTTGGGCATCAAAAACACAGGTGGAATCCTAAAATGGAATCCTACATTTTTGGTATACGAAATAATATTCATATATTAGATCTTTCACAAACTATTCCATTGCTTCACCAAGCTTTATCTGCAGTAAGAGATGTTACCAAATCTGGAGGTAGGATACTATTTGTCGGAACTAAAAGGCAGGGCCAAGAAATAATTGCTAATGCAGCTAATGATTGCGCTCAGTACTATATGAATCACAGATGGTATGGGGGTACACTTACAAATTGGAAAACTATTTCTAAAACTATTTCAAGATTACGTTCAATTGAGGAATTATTGGATGGTGAAGAGTCTTCTGGTCTTACAAAAAAAGAGTTATTAAAATTAAATCGAGAAAGAGAAAAATTAGACACTTCCATAGGCGGTATAAAAGATATGGGTGGACTTCCTGACCTAATTTTTGTCCTCGATACAGTTAAAGAACAAATAGCTATTCAGGAAGCTACCAAACTGAATATCCCAATAGCAGCTGTAATAGATTCAAATAGTAATCCAGAAGGGATTACTTATCCAATTCCCGGTAATGATGACTCTACGAAAGCAATTGCTTTGTATTGTGATTTAATATCTAAGGCTGCCTTAGACGGTATCGCTCAATCACAAAGTGAAACTGCTGATAGC